>Ga0315915_1010210_pt1 | contig 10477 bp, 9 predicted proteins | sample MpolbnodulesMG_FD_207738 | JGI IMG/M metagenome (GOLD analysis project Ga0315915, IMG submission 207738) | Medicago polymorpha root nodule microbial communities from Los Angeles, California, United States - branched nodules | ecosystem: Host-associated > Plants > Roots > Nodule | place: USA... | reverse complement strand
GCATATAGCATGCAACGGCATGCATGCCTCATTCATCATCACATTAGAGAGGATGCGCAAGAGTGTTGTTAATCGCAATAGTCAACTGCACGAAACATTGTGACTTTTAGCACAACCGGCTTCCTCTTGATCAGCTCAAACACACAATAATCTCCATGTGACAGGTTGTTGTCCCTTTGAAATATAGAAAATCCCCTCACTATTTGCATTGCTGATGATCTAACATCATGAAATATGCCAAACACTTCCCACTGCTCTCCATGAGAATTTTGGAGCTTTATAGGAATATTTGGCTTCAAATACTTTGTGGCAAAATCAAAATTAACATACTGCACAATGGATGAGAGATCAATTTAAGTGGAAACATAAATAACTCAACATTTACTTTAAAGCAAAAATCTCACCACATATTTTCCCTTAACGATTTTGGAACGAAAATAAGGGTTGTTTGGGTTGAGTTCTTTGGCAGCATCCTCTACTCTTTTAGAAGCATATTTAGACATGTTTTTGACCTTTTTCCCACGACTCTCACATGTTTCAACCTTGGACCTTTTTCTAGAACTAGCATAATCTGTGTTTGGTTCTCCATTAGTACTTGGAGTTTTGAAAGGATAGCAAATTTCAACAGAAGTTGCATCAAATATAATAGCACTAAACTTTGAATTCCCTTCATATTTGAAAGAAAGGAAGCAACCATATCCTATAGAATAATATTCTACAAACTCTTGCCATTTGTTGCAAAAGAAAACATTCTCATCGTTTCTTCAGTTCCATTTTCCATACACGACCATCTGGAACAGTAATTGTAGCAGCATTCTTGAGTTCATTCCCAAATCTTGTTATAAATTCATCTGGAATTCTCTGCATTGAAAAGTGATAACACACCATTCGTTATATTGTAGGACTAAACTTCTAAAGACATGAAATTTTCACAATTTCAGTTACTCTCATCAATAAAGAGTCACGATTAGTGCATGTTTTGACACGTTTGGGTAGGCAAAAGTGATTTCGTTTGAAGTTAGGATTTGAAGTTTTCCATTCTAAGTTGCTTTTAGAGTTGAATTCACTTTTAAGGGAGTGTGATCAAAATATAAGTCACTTCTGATACAAACATGTGTTTGGTTGTGTGGTGGGGAGAATAGATTTTGATAGAATTGATTCTCTAGAATTGATTTTGGTTAAAAGTAATTCTGACCAAAGGTGATTTGTGTTTGGATACATTCATGTAAAAGTGAGTCGAACTATAAATTTGTGTGTGAAAATCATCTCTAGAATCAAAAGCTACAATTATTAACTTCAAGTAGAATCAATTCTGGAGGCAGAATCAATTCTAGTCAACAACAACCAAACATGTCAAAATCAATTCTATGCATCCAGAATCAATTATAGTCCCATTAGTAAAGTATCCACTATGTAATCACTTTTAATTCAACTAAGGGAATGTAATCAAACACATGTTATTGTAATATGTATAGACAAAAACTCCAAATTAAATTCTAACTTCAGGTTGGAAACAATTATGGATACAAAATCAATTCCATCTGATCTCATTCTAAATATGTCAAAATCAATTTTACACCTCTAAAATCAATTTTGTCTTGTCAAAAAATGAAACCAAACACACACTAACTCAAATTAAAAGATTCAAAAACAATTTTTACAACCCTTGAATAAAAGAAACACTAAAACGAGTGATCAACATGCAAACACACATGCACACCAACAAAAAAAAGAGTCACAAAGGATCTCAAATACATTGGAGCATTTAATAAATTTTATAAAATAAATAATAATATTTGATTGACATGCATGCATAATAAAAGTACAAAACAAGCTTACTATTTGTTTGGAATGAATGGGTGAGGGAAGTATGGCTTTCATAAAATGGTTTGATTCCTTCTCTGGCGCTGATGTCCGGACACACTTTCGCCGGCGAGGATGCATTGCTGCAAATAATAAGTGAAATGAGTTCTTTTTTTCTTCTTTTTTTGAAGAAAAGTGAGATGAGTTCATTCAGTTTTCATTCACATTCTATACGTATATTTGTTGTTTATTTATTATTTATTAATATATTAAGAATAATCAATAATCAGCTACTTAATGGGTGATCAATTGTCTCATAAGTTCTAGTTCAACGGACAAAAATACCAAAATTGTTAGGCCGAACGTTATAATTGGGGTTGAAACTCCAACACCTCCAAGTGTGAATTTATAATGACTTTGTCATTTCATTTATTTAAAAAAAAATGATATAGACTTTTTTCTCCTTGTTATTTTAACCAGGTATCTTCTATGACTAAAATGGTCGACAAAGCTATCTCTAAATAGATTTAACATTGTTGTTTTTTCATGGCTAGATTGAATACAAAACATCTGGTTAAGTCTGAAGAGATAATTAAAAAAAAAGTCTGAAGCGATTCATTATCATTTCATTTAGGTGTTTTTGAGTTTTTTCTCCTATTTTTGACAAAAATTATGATTGTTATAGTGAAAATAAAATAAATATTGTAAAAAAAAAAATGAGTATGAAAACGAGAGATTGAATCTAGTGCATAAAGATCTATAATCCCAAAACACAACGAACAAATATTTGAATCCCTAACTACAAAAGGTGCACACATTTAGGGCTAACATGCCTCCAATAAACCTTAAGCTGAAAAACTCTACGGAAAAAAGTCATTTTAGTAATAAAAAAAGAAGTCATTTTTTTTTTTATAATATGAGCCAAATATTTTAATATTGTTTTTTTCTTTTAGTCTTGCATTAAAAAAGTGTTTATTGATCTCTATTTTTAATGTTTGTTATCTTGCCTAAAAAAACCTCCTAATCTCGCTATTTTACTCCTATTATTACTCTTCTCTTTTACATGATCTCGAACTCCATTTTCAAACCACACCTATGAAGTCATTATGAAGAGTCGACCTCCCTCCAAAAAAAAACGTCGACATACACTTTGAAATTTACCATTTACAATTACAAAATTTCAGACTTAAAGTTAAAAACTTGAACTTAAGTCGCAGTGGAAGTGAGCAAAAAGACTTATCATTTATGTCAACCGCAATTACTTTCACTTACTAAATATTCCAAGGAATGTTTAAAATATAGTTGATGATGAAAATGTTTTAGAAATGAAAATAATTACCGTATAAAGTAACCTCGTCGTTTGTTTAGATTATGTAGAAAAACTATACAGTCAACACCTAACAGTTAAACCTCGTTCTTATTCTCCAACTAGTCTAACTCATTGCTCTCCACCTTGCAAATCTTTTCATTACAAAGCCAACTGTTGAACCTTCACAAACACACACATTGGCAACAACAGTAACTCATTGACATATATACCACCACAACCAAACCAACACTCGACACTAGAGAAGATCGTTTATAAACATTGACCCCTCAATCTAACATACCTTAAAGACTACTTTTATGCAATCTTCAATATTCCCTTCAACACCACCTTTCTCTCCTGAGAGTTGTTTTTTTAACATTCATTGTGTCTTAGTAACACAAGTAAATAACCAAAAAACCCAACGGCAGTTAACTGCCGGCGTGTTTTTTAGTTATAAGCCAACGATAGTTAACTACTGCTGGGGGTTTTACTTGTATTTTTAAAAAGTATTAAAAGTCAGAAAAAGCAATCTTCTCATATATGCCAAACTCTCTGATCATTATAGAGAATATGTATGTTCTCCACATTACTATATGAACCTCAGATTATCACTGCTTGGTATAATTTAAATATTAGAGACATATGGTAGTTCTTGAGACCTGTGATCATTGAGCTGATGTTCCTTATCTAGGTGGTAAACAGAAAATTGGCTGTATTTTAGGTGAGTTTTCAAAACATTTTCAAGGTTAATGGAAGCTTTGGTAGATATAAGAGACCAAACCTTTAGCTAAAGGCGGCACAAAACTAGCAGGCAATGGTTTCAATTTTGCACTTCTCATAGTAGCCAAAACTAACTGCTATCCTAATTCACTTATCCATTTTGCATGTATAGATTGCTTAAGTTCTCCACTACACATTAATGAATGATTAATCTGTTTTATGAAATACACCTTCGGGCTGGAGGACATGGTTCGTACTTCGTTTACTTAAAACAATTATTTTAGTCTTAAACAAGCTTTGAGATAGTGGTGCCTAAGTTTTCCACGGCCATTCCAAATTATGGATTCAATCTCAGATCAGTTCTCTATCTTCACCATTGTATTGTGGTATTGGGTTCAACCTTGTTCATCTTATTAACTAAATTAATGAAGATGCCATAATTAGAGTCTTACATTTTTCCTAGCATAAGGAAAAACTTGGTAGTTAGTTATCGACTGTCATGAGTAGTTGAGGAAAAACTTAGTTATTAACCGTCATGGGCAGTTACTATTATTCATCTACTTGTAGTAACTTGCCCAACCATTGACCTTGATCAGGTCGATCCACATTATAAGTTTTATAACACTGATTCAACCTATTGCATGGACTTGATTGTCTTCGAGAGTAATATCTAACTCAACAAGGACCAATGGCTATCATTACATACCCTAACACAACTCAGCTCATCCATCTAATATATTAACCTATTTACTGCAAATTCATCACTGATCATCCTGATCCTGGAATCAAATAGCTAAAATAAATAATGGCACCCAATATCGATGAAATCTAGAGCAGCTCCAGTTCCTCCAATATTAATGGCACAAGATTATAAATGGGAAACTAAAAATCTAGTCAACTTGGCACTAAAAGGTAGCATAATGGCAAACCCCAGCTTGACACTCTGGTTTGGTTAGCCTGTGGTTATTATTAGTTATAAACAATTAATACTATTTTAGACAGATGACAATAGCCGCTCTCAAACAACCAATTCATATGCCTAACAAAACCTTCAACAACTCTAAAACTTTGTTTGTTTATTTCAGTTGCATTACAATAACACACCACAATACCGTAACAAGGAACACAATGTTAGGTAACAAGTGACGAACAATACAAAAATACAAATCCTATGCCATACAAATGAATGAACGGATGATCAAAGACGAAACTACGAAAACCAACCACGACCTTAGTAGTGAAAAGAATTCTGGCAGGCAGCTTTGGAATCAACAGAAACCAGCGCCACAGCTAGACAACCATCATCAGTACCAACTACCAACAGCTAATAACATTGCAAACCCGACCCCGGCAATCAGGGCAGCAACGGTCTGCTACACTAATTTGTTAACTCTTCAAATTACTCACGAACACATTCATATTAAAGATGGATCAGCAACCACCTCACAGCTACAGTCATGGATCAGTGCTAGAACAACCATCTCACTACATCAAGTAGCAGATATTATAAACTTGAAAAGGTCAATGTTAAACAAGTATCCAGTAAAATACCTATAAAATATACTTAATTATTTACCATTGACCCCTTCACTGTGATTTGAAACAGCACACCAACAAACTAGGGTTCGTACTTAATACCACAGTTCATGTTTAGTATCTGCGTCTGAATCAACAAATGACAGGTTCGACTCCTACTCCTATGAGGCATCAGCCACATGACAAAATACGTTCAACTTGAGTCCATCACGGCATCAAGAATTCGCCTTAAGACAATTTATTCGATGAAGACCAATCACGCGTTACCAGATCAAAAAACAGAATACTCAGAACGCGTGGGATTTAATAAAATAGAAAGTGAACAAAAAAGCTTACCAAAAATCAGATCATTTGTGAAAAAATCAAGTCAACTAAGTGTCTTTCTAACCAGCAAAGTGATAAAACAATCAGTCCTAATATCAGCGCTCTTGCAACCGTCACCAAACTCACGAACAATCATCAATGACACAGACACAGCATCAACGGCAACAATGTCAACATTCGCCTATCAGGCCCCCATCACTTTTCCCGATCATAACTATAAAACCCAATAAGTTAATTATAAATTAACTGAGCTTTAACTAGATCACAACCACCATGCTTATAACAACGGAAATGGAAATGCAGAAAAAGAGGGATAAATGCGAACAGGATAGAATAAAGCTACAAAAGCAAGATCCCTCATACCAAAATATTAACCTAGCAACTACAAGGTCCAAAAGTTACCAACTCTAAAGTAGACATGATATAGGTCAAAATATATTTAATATTCAAACCCAAGGAAGTCTGGTCCTACCAAACTGCACTTAGATCAAAAAACCTTCAATGACTTTGATAAGACCATTCACATTGACAAAATCATCCAATATTATCAACACAGCAACAGGTACAGTAGTATCTCTGGAATACTTCATGAAAAACAGCTTATTCCTGAAAAATGTAAATAGAATTGAATAGTCAACAAAAGTTAAAAAATACCTTTTGATATCGAAATTGACTTTTTGTTTGATTTTTAAAACCAAGAATAACATTACATACATCACCGTTTGAATTTCGAGGAGAAGGGCTTCGGGAAGCTTCAGGACGGCCTCGTGGTGAGACACTGCGAGAAGTAGGAGACCTTCCATCACGGCTACGAGTATCAGGACTTTCACGACGTGGACTAGGACTAGGACTTTTCTTAGGAGAAATACTCTTCTTAGGAGAAGGGCTCCTTTTTGGACTAGGACTGCGTCTTGCAGGGGAGCGGCTGTGGAGAATAACAAACAAGGCTCTAATAAGAATAATTATGATGGTAGAAAATCAAAACTGAAAAGGCCAAGTATCAATGAATGAAGACCTGTCTACTGATTTGCTTCTGCTTCTACTACGACGCTCATCATCATAGCGCCCCCTTCCACGGCGCTTGTAATCAGGACTGGCACTACGGCTTCTGCTTCGGCGACGGTAGTCCCTGTCTCTCCCACCACGGTACCTGTCACGTTCATACCTATCATAACTTCTACTGCGACTTCTCCTCCGGTAACCCTTGTCTCTGTAATCATCGTGATGCCTACAAACAGTTGGACATTAATCGATAAAATATTCTATCAAATTCAATCAAGAACGTGGAAACGCCACTGCGTACGAGAAATGCATTTTAATAACCATAAGAAAACTTCAAAATGAACACATAGGATCTCTTGAGCACATCAACCAGTAGATATTTTGAATGCTAACTACCGTCAATTACAATAGCAGATAAGAAATAAGGCATCCACAAAGTCTGTCCAAGGACAATAACAAAGACAAATAAAAGTACAGCATTGAGCTCTGCTATAAGTATGGCGACATCCACCTTAATCTATGCTGCAAGGAATTTCCATTTAGACAAGTTAACATGCTTAAACTGAAAAGGTCACATCATCCCCCCCTTAAGGTGCAAAATTAAAATGCATAATACATATTGATTGAACATCAAATAAACTGTAAACAACTGTATTTCAGCTATTAAATTAAATGGTCACTCCAAGCATAAAAACAAAGGCTAAGAAATTGCATGTAATTAGAAATATCACATTCAACTTATCACGGGCAGTCAAAACCCAACAGATATCATCCTGCTTGTAGTATAAAAACAAAAAGCAATGCCAAAATGGTAATTTCAAAGCTCTCCAGACACAATAGAAGACACTAAAACTTCTACCACCACAACACACTGGAAACAGCAAGGACATTAAGAAGTGGTACGCACCTTCTCCTGCTGGGACTGCGGCTCCTTGAGCTCTTTGATCTCGGGGATGTTTCAATAATCCTTCCTTTGTGACTGTAAATTGAAGAAACTAACTTAGATACGTATAAATGTATGAGAATAAAAAGAACAAGCTGTGAGGAAAATAATAACCAGCTAGCATCCACTATGAGTATGCAATTGAATTACAATATGAAAAGCTATTGTGTTCAAACATAGGGTATGTCTAGATTGACTTATTTGAGCTTATTGACAATGACAGCCATAAGCATTTGTGACATTATTTTGGAGAACTTATGAAAACATCTTATTTCCATAAGCTCTCCAGGATAGCTAATAAAACAGCTTATAGATTGATTATACGAAAACAATTTATTTTATTGTACGCTATAAGTTGCAAATTAAGTTGTTTATCCAAACAGGGACATAATCTATTCAACAAGGTCAAGGTTACTCAGTTTTCCCTAGATATATAAACAACAGTATATAGAAAATCAAGCTAAATTCTTCAAATTTGACATGACACAACCATTATAATTTATAACAGAAACTAAAAAATAAACGATAGAACTTACATTCTCTCAGCATTAGGGCCATACTTTGCAAACTGGACAGTTATTTCACGACCATCAACCATTCTTCCTGAAAAATAATTATTTCAAATTCCATATACAATAAAAATTGAAATGAAGGAGAAGGACCTATTTGGATTGCCTTATTCGAGCTAATCTACTAACATAATAAGCTGTTTTCATCTTATTTTCATAACTTCTCCAAGTTAGCTTATGAAAACAGCTTATAGCTTAAACCAAAATACTATAACTTTATGCATAAGCGTTTATCATGATAAGTGCATTGCGTAAGCTGCTAATAAGGTGTTTATCCAAACAGATAACAAAACGAAGAAGCATACCATCGAGCCTATCAACAGCCTTGGAAGCTTCATCAGCATACTTATAACGCACAAAAGCGAATCCCCTCGATTCACCGGTCCTTGAAAACAATAGAAAAATTCAGCAAATGAAAGAAATAGATTAATTGACGAATAAGAAGGCAAATTGAAAAGTACCTTCGATCTCTGGGAATGAAAATGTCAACAACTTTGCCATATTTATCGAAGAGAGGAAATAGATCATCAGCGGTTGTACCTGAAGGAAACAACAATGTATGGTGTTGAATTGATGTTGAGAGAAACAATTGAATTGAGAGAGAGAGAGAGAGATTACGGAAAGTGATGTTGAGAACGAGGAGAGAGTAGGTGTCAGCGATGTCTGGAGGACCTTGTCTTCCGAAGTGCGACATGGTTGTTTGAATCTCAAGAATTGAAAATCGCGAAGAGAGAGAGAAGAAGAAGAAGAAGAAGAAGAAGAAGAGAAAGGTGGCAGGTAAATAAGGGTTTTTGGTGTGGATGGGGCAAAGAAGGTTCGTGAATTATCTATTTCTATCTTTTTCTTCTTCTTTTTTTGTTGCTAATTTTCTTTTTTACAAATACACGCAAAATATTTGTTTATATAATAATTTGTTTGGTTCGAATTCCGGTTACCAAAAAAAAAGAGGAAGTAGTAGATATAAGATAATGAAATGAATTTGTAGCTTTTGATAAAAATAAGTGGTTAACTTAGTTAATAAATATGAAATGACGTAGAAAAAAATATTTTTAATTAAAATTTTAATCTTTTCGACTAAGATAAGGGTTAATCAAGTAATTGGTCTATGTAAATATTTAGATTTTTGTTTTTAATCCTTAAAAACGAAATTGTACTTTATAGTCCTCGTGAAAAAATTGGTCTGTACTTATAACATCTGTAAAAAAAATTCATCAACATTTTTAATCCTTGAAAAATTTTCCATCAATATTTTTTGTCCCTAAAATTGCTAAAATGTTTACGAGGACTAAAAGGTGTAATTTTTGTAGGAGTAAAAACAAAATTCTAAATATTTATAAGGATTATTTACTTAATTAAAAGATAATTAGGGTAAAATTGAGAGAAAAAACAAAAATCTCAAATGTTATTTGAAGTTTCTCATCTAAAACAAAACTTCCCCTAAAAAAAATAAATAAAACATTGTTTTTATCATCTTAAATTTAAGTAAAATGTATTTGGTCCTGTTTAGAACAAATACATTTGACTTAAAAACAACAAAAAAACTACTTGTGATTGTTTTTTACACTACTTAGGAAAAAGAGGAAAATGTATTTGGTCTCTATCTAAAACAAACACATTTGACTTTTATCGATGGTTTCTCAAGATGTACTTGGATCGCTTTATTGAAGGATCGTTCTGAATTATTTGGTGTCTTTTTAGATGGTTTGCTTAGAAATTAGGACTCAATTTGGAAAAAAAAATCTGAAATTTATGGAGTGACAATGCAAAAAAAATATTTAAGATCGTGGAGTATAAGTTGATTAGGGGTGTATAAAACTCAGTTCATCTCTTGACCTCGTCATTTTCCCAAAAGTTACGAGTTGGGTCTGACCTTGACCTAGGCATGGCAACAAAACCCATGCCCATGGGTACCCGCCCAAACCAACCCCGATTTGACGGGTTTTCCCCGATTTGACTAGGTTTGGGTATGAGTTTGGGTTTTTCCCGATTTCAAAATACGGGTACGGGACGGGTAACGGGGATATATGTACCCACCCCGAACCCATACCCAAACCCTACCCGAATGTAGAAATGTCATTTTTTTTTTTTTGTTGAGGGGATTGATAATGATATGCCATGTTATTTGGTTTGATAATTGTTATGATATAAGAACTTTCACGGATAGTTAAAGGAGCAACCGAATTATTCGGTAAGAAAATGTTAAAATGAGCGCAAATTGTTGGATAATGCATTACAACATTACCATTGAAGCTTAAAAAAAACTCTTTATTT
>Ga0315915_1010208_pt1 | contig 10480 bp, 7 predicted proteins | sample MpolbnodulesMG_FD_207738 | JGI IMG/M metagenome (GOLD analysis project Ga0315915, IMG submission 207738) | Medicago polymorpha root nodule microbial communities from Los Angeles, California, United States - branched nodules | ecosystem: Host-associated > Plants > Roots > Nodule | place: USA... | reverse complement strand
GTGGCTGTTTGGTTTCCACTTCCATTTGCTTTGAATTGTCGCTAACCGCTGCTGCTTATTTTATTTAGAGAATCCATCAATTGACAGGTGTTTGCCGTGGCTGTTCTATTCCCTTCAAATTTGTGGTTCTCCAAAGTTAAAGAGATTCCATCATAAAGAGAATTGGTGACCCCTTTGTATTTCTTTTTTTTATTTCTTCTTCATGCATTTTAATTTCTCTTGCATTTTTTTTTAATTTTTTCATTTTATTATTTTTATGATTATTAGATTAGGTTGCATAAATATCATTCATTCATTTATTGCATATTTATTTTTGTCATTTATTTTTACAACAAGAATTTAGAATGTATATTAGGCTAATGTAAAATCATTTATGCATTTTTAGTCTAGATTTATTATCATATATATTTATTTTTCCGTCGTTTGTTTTATTACGCAGACTATAGAATGTATCATAGGTCAATGTAAATCATAAGTAAAAAGTGTGTGTGTGCGTGCGCGCGTGTGTCTCTTATTTTATGCTTCATGTATAGTTTAGGTTAAAGGTTTTTTGTAGTGATCCAACGTCACTACGAAATTCCTACGTTTTATTTTTCTTGCTCCGTTAGTTGTAATTTTAATTTAATGCAAACAACCACAAATTCACAAAAATATTTTCACAATAAACCTTGGTTCAAAAATCAAGAGATCCTTTTTTATTCTTCTTTTTTCGTTAATCAAATGTCAATCAATCTAATTTCATTTTGAGTAATTTTCTTCAATATTAAAAAATACAAACAAGCTTATTTTGACACTTGGCTTTTACCTTAAAACTTTTTTCAAAACTAATAAAAAACACAAAACAAATCAAACGTCAATTTCTACCCCGAACTACGAGGTTTTGATCCATAGGCAAATGACACTCGTCCTTCCAAAGAATAAAAAATGTGAATAAAATCAATCTTTTTTTTTCTTTATCACTTTAAATTCCATTTTTTAAAAAGCAAGTAAGTTTATAGCACATTATTTAAATAAAATCAAGAGGTTCCCGTATGATACTACAGATATAAAGGGTGCTAATACCTTCCATTTATGTAACTTACCCCCGAACCCTAAATCTTTTCAAAATATAGGGTTGTCTGAACTTTTTTCCCTTTTATTAAAAAAATTAAATGTTCAGTCGTGAAATAATTAGTGAGTCAAACGCTAATCAAATAGCTTTGATCTTCAAAAAATGACGCGACACTATGGAATGTGTTATTCTTAGCCATTTAACATAAATATATTTTACAAGTATGTTGACTATATCCATATTAAATCTTGCATTTGTCATCTTTTTCTTTTTTCTTGGGTGATTTGGAAGGAAAGAAATGAGAGAATTTTTCGGGACACATAAACCTTTTTGTCTACGTTTCTAGAGAGAATTAAACTTCTTTCGTTCTGGTGGTATAAAGCTAATTTTGTTGTTTTTCACTATCAGTTTCATGACTGGTGTCGGAATCCATTTCTATGTTTAGGAACTGATTAATTATTTGTTCATTCTGATTGAACCTTTGTTGTATCTTTTTGGCTATATCACTGGCACACCTTGTGCTGGGGGATAGTCCTCTGGTGTTAATATAATTCATTTTGATTTCTAAAAAAAAAAAGTGATCAAGCTAAATCTTAAAGAGGAAGCTAAACATGCAACAACATACTAACATATAAACTTCATTTATAACCACATTAATCATTAGATAGAAAAGAGATTTAGCTCATATTGAGCTTAGGAATTATCAAATGAACCGTGAGTATACATAAATAAGTTCATGATAACAATATTCAACTAACTAGACTTTCTACCCGTGCTGCCGCACGGGTCATATACATCGTAATTATAGTAGACAAAAGCGAAGTTTAATAGCACAATTACAACTTATAATTTGAAAGTCATCATTTTGAGTACAAATATTCATTCTGTTTTTTCATGCCTACAAATTACGGAACACTTTTTTAAACACTAAATTCAAAGTACTATCACTGCAATGACCATTTTCATATAGTAGCAAAATTTTCAAACCATTCCCTTGAAGTAACCCTTGATATTACTACATAAAGTTGACCATGCGAGAAACCTGGTTGTGGAAGATATATGTCGACTTGTTTGAGTGACTGCCCTTGACTTTTGTTGATAGTCATTGTAAAACATACATATGTAGGAAACTGTCTACGTTGAAATTAAAATGGAATTCTTTTATAAGATGGAATTATCAAATGAACCGTGAGTATACATAAATAAGTCATGATAACAATATTCAACTAATAATTGAAATTATGTTATAGGAAATACAAGCCAAAACGATATATGCAAGGGCATCTACCATAAGCTCACAATAACACTTCATTCACTCTACTAGAAAACTTTAAGAATTAGCTCAAATGGCTCCAAAATGAGGTTGATGATGAATGCATGGATGAAATGCGATGATAAACAAGAAATAGTGGCTAGGGTTGAGTGGAGGTGCATAAAATTAGGGTTGGCATTCTCTGGTTCTGCTTTTCAGAGTTTTATCATAATATAGGACATGTCATTGCACACTTTCTATCCTGCTTTTTGGCTTCTTCTCTTCTCCCAATAAAGATTCATTTGACTCATTATCCAAAAAGCAATGCACACATGGCGGATTTGAAGTGCCATGTCAGTGTTGACCGAGTCAAAATTGGTTTAGGGGACCAAAACTGCCAAAGATCCAATACATAGGGGGCTGTTTTGTATTTTAATTAGTTAGGGGGCCAAAATCGCAACTTCTTGAAACATAGGGGGCCAAAAGTGCAATTAAGCCTTAACTATATTATGGAAAACACTCGGTATTAAATCCACAATACTATTAACTAAATTTTTGTGCAGCTTTTCTCAATGCTTCTATCTCTATCAAAATTTGGAGGTCAAAGATATTAGTTTCATTGTGAGAAGAAAGATCCAAGTAATTAACCTTCTTTCTATAACTGCTATCTATTTGATTTTAGTTTAATTGATTAAATTTGGCTCGCTATCATCACAAGCCGATAAAGGTCCAATTATGCGTAACACATTTGTCCTTAACCATGAAAAGTGATGTTGATTAATCAAGGGACTATGACTCAATTTGGATTACCTTCTCAATTCTTTTATAAAGAAATTAAGTAAGAGAGCTTCATAAAAAAATGAGATGTATAAGCTAATTTGTACTTTTTCAAGAGATCATGAAATATTCCAATGTGACTAAAATATCCTATTATAATGTGATATTCGTGAAATATATTCAACATACCTTTTGATGCTTGGGTTATATTGACTCTTATGTTGGTTCCCTTCATCTGCTCTCCGATTTGTTTTGTGTTGCTTTTTGTAGACTTGCAGAGGAAATGAAGCAATGCATTGTATAAGCTTTATGTTTCTGTTTGTACGTCTCCTCCACTTCAAAATCATTTATTTTGTATTTTACATTTTGTTGGCTCATAATTTTGAATCTGTTTTCATTGAGTTTTATCGCATAATTTTGAATTTGATCGCTTAATATGACCTTTACCCTGCTAGAGCATCAGTGAACATTAGCCAATGACAAAGCATAATTCTGTTTGCGTAGAACATATGAGATGTGATAGGGTTTCTTTCATTTATTATTTTCTTTATGCCTTCCTTTGATTTATGGTATTTCTTTTTTTATTACGGCAAGATGAGTAAACAGTCGTGGTGGAGGTACACCAAGGAAGAAGCATATGAATGGGGAAAAGGGTTTTGTGCTCACTTATAACAAGTGAAGGAGTTGTTTTTATAACTTCTTTTTAATTTTTGATTGCTAAGAGTTGTTGAAATACATTATAAGCTTCAATTTTGTTCATCACCTATCACAACTTTGTTCCTCTATGATTGTCTTCACGGGACATATGAATGGGGAAGTCGGTTTTCATGAACTCCAACATTGATTTGTTTATTTCCTAAATTTTGTTTTTTTAAGTGATTCTTTATCTCATATTACTCCCATTCTATCTTATTATAATGACATAGAATGATTGTGGGAACAAATGTTTGTCAGGTTCCTTTTTTGAGTTCATTTTTATTGTGCTATTTTTTGCCATTTGCCCATTTATTGATGTCTTGAAAGTATCAAACCTTTGTGAAATGCTAATTGATGAATGGTAAACAAAAGAAGTTTAATTAGATTATTTATTTGTTGATTATAGGAGTGAATCTTAGTTATCTTTGAAATTATCTTTCATGCTTTGTTACAATAAGTAGCTTGGTTTTATGGCAATTGATGAGAAGTGGGCTCTAGGAGTTAAAGAACTTAAATCTGAAAGGAAGAATCTGGTCTTGGTGTGGCATTGAAGATTATACAGCAAAAGCTTGGTCAAGTTTTGTGGATTTATAAAGTTAAGGAAATGGAAGTTTGTCTTACAAGTTACTACCGGTTGTGAGAAAATAGAGCTAATGAAGTTCTGGTCTTGGTACTGTATTGACGTTTTACCCTTTTTTTTTGTAATTTTTTTTAAGAAATTATATTGATTAATTTTTTAGTTGAATATTGTTTGATTATAATGTGAACAAAGTTGACATTCTTCTTTTTATGCTGTTATTTTGTTAACATCTTGTGATATGATCATTGATATTTATTTTTATATAGCATGAAGCTAAAATAATCCTTTGTTTTTTTTTTTTCTGAACATTTATGATTGAACATTATGGTTAGATTTGATTCATGTAAAGATTTTATTTAGTGAGATAAGACTTTTGTTGTTGTAGTATACTCTTGGAACCATAGCCAAATTTAAAATAATTTGACATAGAAAGTATAAACTATTTTAGTTGTAGTTTTCAAACAAAATTTTCTCCGTGCGTGGCACGGGTATACACACTAGTTCTTTATGTACTGCACTTCAAATGTGATAGAAAAAATGTTGCAGTAATTTGCACCATTTCAACAAACTTAGCCAACAAATTGCTATATGCACAAAGCAACTCAGTATCATTCCATCTTAAAAGATTCTAATCTACTAAATTGAACTTCTAAATCTAATTAAGTGATTAAAAAGAAATTTCTAAGATAAATGACTTTATCAACTCAAGGAATTGAATAAATGGTATTCAAATGAAAGGTCAGTATGCCCTAAAAATAAGTGTTTTCAGTGGTGGGGCAGTGGTGATTCGAATGATGCTGATTTTTTGGGTATCTTGTAGCCCTAGTGGGATTATTCTCATAATGTTAAAACCACTGAAATATTATTTATTCGAATCAACCTTGTGTTTTTGTCGATAAATATCATATTTTTATTTTATTTGAGATATAGAACCGAGAAAAAGGGAACATTATGGATACTAGTGTTGATGACTCTTGGAAAAAAAGCATTTATTAATAATAACATTAAACGTGTACAAAAATAATAATTTTAAGTATGTTTTTAGTTTCTTTAAATATATGGATATATGCAGTGGTAAAGTGGAATCTTATGGTGCAGACTGCAAAGGTGGCCGGATCTATAATTTATAAAGAAGTGTAAACAATACTCTCTTTTAAAGAAGCATAACATTTATTGTTATGAGAAATGCACCAACGAAAAATAACAAAATAATTTATAAAGATGTTGATCGGCTTATAATTCACCCACTAAACATCATGTATTTGCTCCAAATACGGAATTATACTTTTTTTTAGGAAATACGAAATTATACTTGTTTCGTTCTTTACATGCAGGGGTGGATCTCTTCAGATACCTGCAGGTGCCACTGCACCCACCAATTTTATTATAAATTTCATATTATGCATGATATTTCTACTAATGCATTGTCGTTGCAATCGTCCCTCAGTGTTTTAAAGGTCGCACGTTTGATCCCCTGGCACCTTCCTTTTTATAATTCTTAGCGAATTTTTCTTATTTTATTCAAAAAAAAAAAGTTCCTGGTGGGATTCGAAACAACATCCCCGTGTATCAATCAGGCGATATTACCACCACACCAGTTTACTTGTACATTTTTTAAAACTGTTTAATATATATTCTTCAAATATTTGCCACCTCTAGAAGAAAAAAACTCAAGATCCATCACTGTTTGCATGTGTCCATCGTTGCTTTTCGTCGTTGAACTTATCGTACCAAATAAAACTCCTTTTTAAACAATGACTTTAAGACTCAATCTCATGTTGAGTGAAATCAAGGGTTCCCTAAAAAAATGTATAGTAAACTATAATACGTTATTTTTGACAATTTGAATACTTTTTTTATTTTTATTTTTATTTTCTTCCATTTCCTACTATCTAGCTAAAAAATTCTAAGGGTGTGTTTGTTTCAAGTTTGTCAAATTTATTCTTAGGAATATAAATATGTGAAATTTATTCTAAGGTATTTAGAAAAAAGATCTTTCGAGTGTTGTGAATTCGTTGAAAAATCATAGCAATAAAATACTTAATGCATGGAGCAAAATAATCAAGCAACCAATATCAATGTGAATGACAGTTATAAGCACAAACAAATCAATCCCAACCCTAGTGTTTGTTGCCAAGAGCAAATTCTATTCAAACCCTAGTGTTTTTGTTGACTTCTAAAGCCTTGTTTTCAGACTCTCTACCTCTCTCTCAAGATTTACTCTGGTACAAGGTTTATATTTATAGAGAAATATAACTCATAAATTTAGAATGGATATCATGCTGAAGATACTTTTTTTTTTCTCCTTCAGCACAAAGTATATTTGCATCAAATATTCCTTTTAAAAATATATTTGTATCAAGTATTCTTTCATACGGTACAAAAATATATTTATTGTCCATAAATATATTTTCAACACAAAATAAATTTTAAACAAATATTTCATATTTTTAGCAACAATATTCTTTATCCATCAAATTTTGAGTCATACTACAACAGTTAACATTATGATATTCCGAGAAACCTTAAAAATATGAATTATAACAGTTAGTTTACACATGAATTATTTTCATCTCCATGAGAACATTATTCCCACCATTTTCTTTGAGAAATTTTTTCTATCTCCAAGAACATTTTATACTCAAGAATAAAATCTAGTACATTTGTAACAAATATAAGTATGTATAATTCTATCATTTAATTCTAAAAAATGTACGAAAATAACTTGAAACAAACACGTCCAAAAATTGTTACATGATTTTCTCTTCTATAATTTCATTCAACTCATTAAATGTTAACAATTTAAATATTGTTTTTTTTTTTTAACAAATCAAAATGAGATACCATTATAAACATCAGAGATTCAACCCGCACAAGGCGTGTAAAGGAAGAACCACCTGAAAATATTTACAATGTCAAGGTGCCACAACAACAAAGCACCAATCAAAACAGATAGCTAAATTACACATGAATGCTCATACAAAGAATCAGATTTTTCCACGAGTAATGATAACTGTAGCTGAAGGAAACCTGCTTAAATATTAACCATAAGAACGAATTTAGCTTGACTTTTTCAATAAGAAAAGAAGGAGTAGTAATCGTATTTTGGAAGACACGGTTGTTCCTTTCCTTCCAAATAACCCAAACAGTAGCAAACCAAATTATCGATAAAAATAAATGAGAACATTGTAGCATGCCAGCCATTTTAGTAAACCGAAGAAAATGACGTCGAAGGTCAGCAGAAGGAACCGAAGATATACCTAACCAATGCCACATTTTCGACCATAGATCGCTGAAGATGTCACAAGTAAGGAATAGATGCACTGCCGTTTCGAAAACACCACACCCGGCTGCACATGCCGCATCATTGGAATGAAGAACACCCTACTACAACAAGTTGTCTTTAGCAGAAAGTCTGTTACGAAAGAGTCGCCACACAAACGGAAACACTTTTGAGAAGATATGCTTAAGCTAAACATCGTCCACTAAAGTCTTATCCAAAGTGTCACCTGAATGCTTAAATATTGTTATCTTTATTGTTATCTTACTGCTATTTTGTAATGACAATTTTTTTTAGTCCTCTAAATATTAGAATTGTGCAATTTTTATCTTTTTTTTTTTATTTACGAAAGATGCAATTTTTATCTTGAAGTTTCAATTGCGTGTGATTTGTGATATCCCGCATCTCTTTCATATAACCACACGTGCTTTCACACAGTATAATGGCTAGTAATTTTTGTCAAAAAAAAAAAACTGGTTTGGTAATTATTTTTTGGAGAGCAGTAAAGCGATTAATTTGGTTTGGTGATTTAGGCGTGGGAGTAAAGTAGTGATGCTACAACTATAAAAGTACAAGCTTGTTCTTGATTTGATGATTAGTCTCTCTTATAAGACTAAAATAATTTAAGTTACGACCAGTAAACCTTCAAATAGTTTATAGTTTTAGAAGATAATCTCAAATAGTTCATTTTAACAACCTACTATCAATTGCGTCCATGTCTTTAATTATTTACTATCAATTTTGTCTTAACATTTTCATAAGAACAAATATAATTATAATTTGATAAAGTTAGAGACCTTTTTAAAATATTCATAAAGGTTATTTGAAAGTGTATTACAAAGTCAAATACTAATTTAATAATTTACTCCGTTATGAGTTAAAAAAAAGAATAAAATATGTTTTGATAAATAAATGAAATAACAATATTTATTAAAAACTCAATCACACCACAAAACGAATTGAGATTTGAAACAATTTCAGTATTTTATTTGGTCATGTAACTTGATGAATAAGTTGAATGTCTCAGTTTCGAACCCTTACCTCCACATATTATAATACATTGTCTTTACCAATTGAGACGGGATCACCATTTAGTCATGTAACTTGATGAATAAATTAACGGTCTGAGTTTCGAACCCTGACCTCTATATATTATAATACATTGTCTTTACCGACTCAGACTCAGAATGTTAGTTATAATATGTAAATCTTATGTAAAAGTATTTAATGATGAAGACTATATTATTAAAAAATGATTACATTATTGTATACTATACTATATACTCCAAAATCCAACCATAAATACGTAGTAGTTAAGAAAATAGAGAGAAGAGAATGATAGGTGGTAGCATCCCATAGGTACCAAAATCTCCATTCCATTTCCACCACCTCCTCTCTTCCAATTCTCTTTCCTCCCTTCATTCTCTCTCTCTCTCTCTCTCTCTCTCTCTCTCTCTCTCTCTCTCTCTCCAAGTACCATTTTCTCTCACTTTCTCTCTTTTTCTCTCTTTCACTTTCACTCACACGATGTAACTCTCTCTTTCTCGCTATCATTCCCAATGTTGTGCTCTTTCTTCGCCAGGATCGTTCTTCAACTTCTTCACAAACTTCGGTCTGGATCCATTTTCCACCATTTTCGTTTCATCCAATATGTTTTTCTCTATTTCATTCTTGCATTTAATGCTCATTACTTTAATGGGTCACATTAATTTTCTCTTTTTTATTTAATTTTAGATTTTTGGAATTTTTCATTCAGATTTTTGCATTTAATGTTAAACAATTAAATGGGTCTGATTAATTTTCTGTTTTTATTAATTTTTCAATTTTATTTAATTGATTTTTTTGATGTGTGAATTTCAGGGACACAGTTTTCACTGTTTCATTCAGTTTGTAGCTGAATTTCAGCTTCTATTTCATCATATAGATTTTCTTTTATTGGGAATTTCAGTTAACACCTTTGGATCTTAAATCCATTACTATCACTTTCTATTTCAGGTATATATTAAGTTCATTTGCTTTGAATTTGATAGTAATTTATTTATTTATACTTGTTGAACTTTGGACATAGGGATTTTTATGAATTAGGTGAATGATATTTTGCATTTCTTTAATTTTTCTCAGGATATTAATTTTGTGATATTTGTGTTCCAAGTTGCTTTAAACAAGTATTAGATTTTATTCATTTATCAAGTTCCTTCATTTGAAAGTAATTATTTATTATTTATACATGTTGAGCTGTAAAGAACTTTATAGTTTGTAGCGTCGTTTGATTCATGTAGCCGACCCGACTCACTGGGATAAAACTTGTTGTTGTTGTGAGTATTTGTGAATTAATTAGGTGGATGATAAGTTGTATATGTTCATTTTCTCATGTTATTAATTTTGTGATAGTTGTGTTTCATGTTGTTGCAAACAAGTATTAGGATGAATTGGGAAATTTTGTATACTGTTTCTGTATTTATGTTACTTCCTGATTTAGTAAGGCATAATTAATATGATTTGAAACTGCAATAAATCTTAGTTGGTTTCATTTTAGTGGTCTCTTTCCTCATTTACAGGATTTCGTCAATGATTTCTCAGAGCTGTTATTAATAGAAACTTAAATTTTGTATGCTTACATAACTCTTTCATCTTAAAGAATGGATTTGCTTGGCTTTTATTGTGGTAGCTCTGTTTGTATTTGAGACACTTTGATAAAGATTATTGAATTGAATATCTGTGTCGTGACGCGACCTGTCCCGGTCCCCCACGCAAAACTAAGATCTAAATAATGGGAGAGTAAATTTAGGACATTAATTGCTTTTTATGAAAGGTTTCATTTCATTTTGTTTTTTTGGCTTTTTA
>Ga0315915_1010206_pt1 | contig 10481 bp, 2 predicted proteins | sample MpolbnodulesMG_FD_207738 | JGI IMG/M metagenome (GOLD analysis project Ga0315915, IMG submission 207738) | Medicago polymorpha root nodule microbial communities from Los Angeles, California, United States - branched nodules | ecosystem: Host-associated > Plants > Roots > Nodule | place: USA... | reverse complement strand
CCTGTTTGCTAAAACTTTAGATATAATTTTGTACAAAACATTGCACAAAGCTATTGGCCGCCAATCTTTCATGCTAACCTGCGAAGAACCTTTGGGAATAAGTGCAATATTAGTAATATTTAAATCAGGGGGAAATTGGCCTGTATCCAACCAACCACAACACTCTTTAAAGATGTCATCACCGCATAAATGCCAGAAATGTTGATAGAAGCCCGGACTATACCCATCAGGGCCGGAGCACTTGTCCGGATGCATGGAGAAGATAGCATCTCGAAACTCGGCTTTCGTAAAAGGTGCCATGAGTAAATCATTATCATTAACAGAGATAGACGGATGAATAACATTTATGACAGAAGAAAAATCACTAGCCTGCTGTTGAAAAATAGTCACAAAATAATTACGCGCTACATCTTGCAGACCTTGTACACTAGTAACCTTATTACCTACGTCATCATCAAGAGAGAGTATGTGATTTACCTTCTTTCGAGATGTTGCCGATGCATGAAAAAATTTGGTGTTCCTGTCGCCATCCCTATACCAGTGAGCTTTAGCCCGTTGGCGCCAGTATGCGTCCTCTTGGGACAGCAGGCGCTGCATACGTTTCCGAAGCTCAATCATGCGAATTTGGTCCTCGCCAGAAGCCTGCAGCCGTGTAGCTTGCAACTGTTTGCGGCAGTCCTCTGTGTCTGTTCTCAATTTATGACAATGATGCTTCTTCCACACCCATATGTCGTTCGCACAATGAGGACGGTGCACCATTTTTTTTAATTGGAATTCAAATTGGCAAAGACTTTGGAGGGAAATATTTTAGGGTTAACAATTTTAGTAATTAATGCACTATAATTAGAGGGAAAGTTTTAGGTTTAGGTGTTGTTTAACCTAATAAGCTTTAAGAAGATGAGATTATGTATTTCCTTCCGATACTTCTTCAATTTGAAATTAATTTTTTTTTGTTTGGAACCATGAACTGCATTAAATTACATCTATTGTTATACCCCTTGAAAAATACACAACTCTTCAACCAAGCACACATCTTCAAAATAATTAATACATTGTATAATCTCTTCTACTATTAAATTCTATGATATATTATGATATGTATTTGGTTGGAAAAATATACTATTACTTTTAGTAAATATCTAAGTGTAATTATTCTTTTTAGAGTTGTACGTGTAGTTTAGAAATTCTATTAATTAAAGTGACTTTGTTTTTCATGTTAGTAGAAATTTAAAACAATTATTACAAGTCAATTTTTGATGTTTAACTATAAAAATAATAAATAAAATTGACACGTGCAACAATATAATATTGTATTCTTTTTATCATTTTTTTTATAATTTTTTTTTAAAAAAGCGAGAGGATAATGCCCCAATAATATATTGTGATTAAATAAAACAACAATCTTTAATTGATTAGTTTTTCAAAAGTAAAATGTAAAATTTGATAAGATTCAAGTGTCATTGAAGGATATAGTAAGACAAATTTGATTGTAACGTTGTATCTCTAATAATCTAATTTGCGTTTATTGATCGACCCATGATCTTACGAATTAAAGATTATTCATTGGTCTCTATTATAGTCGACAAGACCCGTCGCACGGGTCAAAAGTCCATTAATATATATTTTTTTACATTAGGTTAACACAGGAACAAATCAAGATTGGAGAAAATCACTAACATATATTCAACAAAAGATCTAATCATATGTGCCAATCAGATTTGATTAAATTTTCTCTATTTTTTTTACGAAATCTATTTTTCGCTCATTATAAATTATGGGAAAAATTACATTCATCTTCTATTAGTTTTTCTCAAATAGCACAAACACAGAAACACCCCTTTAATCCCTTTAATTTTAAGTAGACACTAAACTCTCTTAGTTTTTTTCTTCCAAGTGATAATCACCTCCCTTTCATCTGAACACCGTTTATTTTTCCATTAACATCTCTTTCACTTTACATTTACAAGTTTTTTCTTCCATAATCGTGGCTATTGTTTGGAAGTTCCATTTCTTTTAATTTATTGAAACTAAGTTCTAGCAAAACACAAAAGCATTAAAAAACCAGGAACAACAAAAGGAAACAACAGAAACACATTAAAATATTGGCTGCAAGTGCAAGAGATCATTGCCTTTTATTTTGGCTGATGCATTTTAATTGACGATGGATGATTAACTGCCTTTAATTTTATATCAAGGAGGAAGAATGGTTGGCCCCTATTATTTTTTTTTTTTTAAGATGACAAAATATAACTGGAAAATGCCAACAAGTGTCTTAATTAGGCATTGTTTAAACATCTAACAATATCTAGGAATGGAAAATATAACTTTTAAATGTGTGTGATTTGTATTTCCAAGACAAAGTATCTTTTGTAGATTTCTTAAACAAGACAAAGTATCTTTTGCAATTTGCAGATTTCTTAAACAATGCCTACGAGACATTTGTTAGCAAAATCCAATATAATTTTAGGATTTTTCACAAGATACCATGTGCTATATTTTTTAATAAGAAAATATTAATAAATGTTTTATGGACACGAGTTAACATGACCCTTATTTTTACATGTAGAACTTAAGATGTCAAAGCAAATAAAATGTCCAACTACATCTAACTAGGAAGCAAAATAAAGAGGCGATAGACATTATGAATATTCCCTTCCTATTTGGATGGTGGTAGTCTAACACCATAACATTGGGGGAGAGGTTTGCGCTTTTAGGATATTTTTTAGGGTTAAATAAGTTTTTAGTCCCTATAAATATAGTGAATTTTGTTTTTACTTCTCATAAAAAAAAGAAACAAGTTTTGGTCTCTATAAAAAATTTCAACACGTATTTTTAGTCTCTGTTGAGTTAAAATTTGTTTAATTATAATTATACCTTTAAATTATTGAACGATTTTTTTACAGGCATGTTGATAACATTATAAAAAAATTATTTTATAAAAGATTAGAATTTTTAAACTTGTAATAAATTAAATATGAATTTTTTAAGCGCCAAAATTTCAAGATATAACTAATAAAAAATTTGACCTAAAAATTAAATTGAGCTAATTTTTTATGAAGGAACTTTTTATAATGATTTTAAAATCTCTTTAAAAAATCATTCAAAAATATAAAAGTACAATTAAACACATTTTATTTTAATAGGCACTAAAACTATATGTTGGAATTTTTTATAGAGATCAAAGCATGTCAGTTTTTTTGTTTAATTGATCATCCAGTCCTTTAACTTAATTCTTTTTATCGAATAGGTCCCTTAACTATTAAACATTTCAGAATGGTCATATTTTATTAATTTTAAACCCCTCAAAGAGAAGACTGTTGAATAAAGGAGGTCTATCAAATATAAGTTAGAGTTTTGCATAAAATAAACAAATTCAAGGGTTTAAAATTAATAAAATAGGACCAAATTGATGACTAACACAAAGATAAAAGACCATTTTAAAACGTTTAATAGTTAAGAGATCAATACGAAAAAAATAATTAAGTTAAGAGATCAGATGATCAATTAAACCATTTCTTTTACGAAGATCTAAAACAAAATTGACTATATTTATAGGGACAAAAAAATTGTTTATTTTTTTAACATTTGTGTAAAGTTTAGGGAAAGTCAATAAAATTTGCCTTGTATCATGCTACCTCCGTCCCTAATTATAGAATATTAAATTTTTTAATATTGGTCTAGAAGTCCCAGCTCAACTGACAAATGCCGAAATTGCAAGGCCGAACGTCGTGATCCGGGACCTCACAGTTGTGTGTGAGTTTAATTTCAGTAGTTTATCACTTCATCTAAGACAAAAAAAAATTTAATATTGAATTTTATATATTTTTTGATCAAGAATATTAAATTTTATATGCTTTTTATTTATTTTCAACCTAAAAAATAACATCCCTTAAAAAAAAAACCTAAAAAAACAACATAGTAATAGATCTTAGGGATCTACGAAGAAAGAATAAGAGGGATAAACCCTGAAACTGAAGTGTCTTGTACACTTGAAAAACACTAGCACTGAAGTCATCGCACGTAGGTATAAAAACGTTGTCTTTCATTGGCAATGGCATCAGGGGAGTCAAAATTGCCACTTGAAACTCAAAGGTTGCAAATTTATTCCAAACCAAATTCTGGGGTCTCACCCTTTTGGAGAGGTACCTACTACCCTCTTTCTTCCTTTCTCACGCTCTTGCTTCTGAATTAATTTCTGAACAGAAAGTTTTTTTTTTAATTTTTATTTTTTATGATTTTTGGTTGCAGAAAAGTATGAAAGAGAAGCTAAGAAATATTGGGATATCTTCTACAAACACCACAAAGACAAAGTTAGTTTTCCTAACTCTTATGTCTGTGTTTTGTACTTATGGTTGTGTTAGATTATCACTTATTAGAAGGCCCCACAAATCAAACTAGAATAGTCCCACATTAGATGAGACATCATTCACTGCACAAGCAAATTTTGTATGATTGAGTTAGACCAACCTTAAATTTTAAGATGATCAGAGGCTATCCATTATTTGTTGGACCACCCGCTATCGGGCAACTAAGGTCGCACTTTAGATTTATCGAGTATGACTCATATATAGACACAATAGAGGGGAAAGGGGTGGAGGAGGAGTTGAGCTAGCGGTTCAGGGGCATTGTAATGTAGTACTATATATCGGTTGTAACACTGTAAACCCTAATTCATCACAAGAAATATACGAAACTTTAGTTGCTCTACAGTCACAGGTAGGCACCGTTGGCGGAACTCTGCATGAACAGAGATCGTATCTCATTGTCTTGCAACTTTCGTTTCATTTATTTTTCTATTCCTGGCTGTTGTTCTAACAAGATGTTTAGTCCAGAGCTGACCTAATGTATTTTTAGGCCTAAAACGAAATTTAAATTGAGACATTTTAAGTGCATTTAGAGAGAATAAGACAAAAAAAGAAAAAAATTCTATAAGTTTCCTCAATCGAAAATAATTTTATATGACGTGTGTCAGACACTAATTAAATATGAGTATTTTGTCAGCTCAAACTTTGGTTTGTCACATTGTGAGAGTATACCCTCTTTCGCTATAATCAACTTCGTTAGTGCGTAACCTTTCTAATATATATATGTGTGTGTATGAGCGCGCTTGCGCGTGCGTGCGTGTTGAAAATAATATTTATTATAAACATTATTTACCAATTGTTAGAGGTCTTAAAATAAAAAAATAATATTGAAATGATACAAATGTAAATTAATTTTTTACGTTTACAAACTTTGGTTACACACTACTGGTGCTTTTAAAAAAGAGGATATCAATGAACTTCTATGAAATGGTTTCAGGGGATTCCGCCAATTCTCTTGATCGTGGGATATCATCGAGAAATCCATGTAATATATTTAGAACAACCAGCATCGATTGATATGAATTTGAAGGTAAAAAAAATATAAGGTTCAAATAACCAATAAAATAGTTACAAAATTTGACGTGCGAAAATATTTTTCAAAGACAAAAATATGAGGCCTAATACGGAGCCTAAAAAAATTAGGGGCCTAAAGCCCTTGCTTTAGTGGTAGCCCCCTTAGATCGACCCTGGTTTAGTCCTAGATGCAGGTGTGTTATGAGTCCCACATTGTATCAGATATGACATGAACACCAGTTTATAAGTAGAGTTGTCCCTCAACTTACAAACCGGTTTTGTAAGGTCGCGTTAGGTCACACCCAAATTCTGAGACATTTGATGGAATATTTTTTGTTGGTTGGGTTCACTATTCACTTCAACTTAACTTTATGTTGGGTTCTTCTTGTTTGTGGTATATTTTACGTAACCATATTTTTTAAGTATTTATGTTTCATTTTGATGTGAATTATTTGTTACTTGTAATTTGACTATGGCGATGATACCTTTCTTCAGTTTTTCAAAGACCGGCATTACTTGGATAAGGAATGGGGAGATTACTTTTCAGTGAGTGGAAGGAAAAATATATTAATTTTTAATTTGACTTATTTTTTCTATGTTTGTTTTCTTCCTGTGCTGATGAGTTAAGTAATCTTTTATTTCAGGGAGGAGGAAAGAAAGTAATTTTGGAGGTAGTATATTTTCCCACATTATGCTCTTTAACCTCTACTGTTTATAACTTATAAGTTTAGCATATAAAGGATTAATCTGTTTGCATTGACTCATTTGAACTTATCTACTGGCATAGACACTTGTGAGATTGTTTGAGAGAGCTTATGAAAAGAACTTATGACCTGTCCATATCTGTTTTCAACTTATTTCCATAAGCGCTTTCTGGATAGCTTATGAAAGTAACTTACAGCTTATGTGATAACATTTTGACTTTATTTTACTCTGTGTTATAGAAATATCATATACATAACTATACGGTGTTACAGTTAGATTAATGTGAAAAGATAATTTTCTTATTTTAAGATATCTGTGAGTATACTATGATAATAGAGATAGAATCTTCTCGCATCATTTCTATTCTCCTCTATCTGTTAAGTTTATTTAGCGGTGAAGTATTTTTTTATACCAATTATGCTTTCTTAAGAAGTGTTGTTTACTGAACAGGTTGGGTGTGGAGCTGGAAATACCATATTTCCTGTGATAGCATCATATCCAGATGCTTTTGTTTATGCATGTGATTTCTCAGCACGAGCTATTGAATTGGTTAAGGTTGGAAATCTGCTTTACATAAACTTAAACTCTCTGTCAAATCTTTCATCTTGTTGTATGTGTTTGCATAGTGGCTTGACTTTGGTGTTTTTTGATTCAATCAGTAAGATTCATTTTGCAGAGAATGTAAATCGATCCAAGTGTTGGTAGCATTGGTCATAATCATGTTGCATTGTTGTGTCAAATAGATAGACCCAGGGGAAGCCTTTCATAGCTAGATACTCTTTTTATTAGTGTGTTGCTACTATTTCTCTATACCTTTTACATTGGACGTAAACTGTGGAAGAAACCTTTTATTTATAGTTTCGTTGTGGTGTTAGTGGAATTTCACTGTTTTAGTCCCTTTAAAATGTGCTTCATGGTGGTCTTGTGTCACAGTTAACCTAACGTTAGGACTTGCGAAATTGCGAGTTCGAATTTATTTTTCGATGAACGGATGCACTTTATGTATTTTAAAAGGAACAAATTTGTATTGCCCATCTTTTCTGTCATAAAATAAAGTAAAGCATTACTTTTGTTGCTGTTTATATACATTTAATTAGAACGAATTCCCATTCCTTATTGCAGATGCATGAAGACTTTAAGGAGTCCCATGTTCACGCTTTTGTCTCAGACTTGACAGCTGATGATTTATGCAAAGAGATTATTCCATCTTCTGTTGATATTGTTACAATGGTATCTGTAATTCTGTGTGACTGATATATAGCTTATGTTTACAGTTTGCGTAGAGTGATTACATGATTACATTTACTTTAGTATCATTTTCTTGCGTTATTTCAGACAACTTCTGTGCTATTATTATTGAAATTATTTACGACTCTTATATTGAAGTACCTGACATGGTAAACAGATATTTATGTTATCTGCAGTGTCCCCAGAAAAGATGCCTATTGTTTTGCAGAATATTAAAAAAGTTCTAAAAGTAAGAAATTGTTACTGTGAATTCGTTATAGTTTTTCTCAAACCTTATTAGATAACTTCTTTATGTGTGGTGACATTTCTACCCTTTCTCCATTTGCAGCCAAACGGATATGTGCTGCTGCGAGACTATGCTACTGGAGATCTTGCTCAGGTTGATTTTGTTGTCCCTTTTATTTTTTAACTCCTGTACCAGAAAACTGACAAGTGCTTAGTTAGCACCAAGATAATTTTCTTCTGCTAATCATTTCTGTGATGACTGAAAGAATCCAAACATAATTCTTTTTGTTTTAACATCAAAGTGATTTAAAAATTAATATCTGAATTTTCAGCTGATTATAAAAAGGCTATGTAATTTCATAAACATATTCCGTTTTATATGATTCAAGTGATTTTGTCCTCTCTATGTAAAACTGATGAGGCTTACTTCTGACCTAAAACAAGGCCGATCGTCGAACAAATTACCATTTCAATATTTGCCATAAAGCATAGACACCAACATGTTGGCTATGTCTAAAGTTCAAGACGCCATGATACACCAATATATGCATACATGTATGCATTTATTTTAGAGTTTGGCACGACCTTTTTCAGTCTTTTCTTCTCCTTATGATAAGCTGAATCAAACACTTAAATCCTTGTAAAGAACAACTTATTTTTAATGAAGAAAGTTTCCAAAAAGCTTTGAGAAAAACTATTGTATGCTCGGGAATAGTTGCCCCTCGGGGACTGGGGGTCTCCAGACTGAGACTAGTTTTACCCTTCTCCCCATCTCTTCCTGGCAACCTTTGAGAAAAGCTTCTGGTTTTCTCCTCTCCATCTTCATCCTATACAATATTCTGGTTTTTTCTTGTCCCATATGTGTCTAGCGCGTGTAAGACAATAATTTTTTTTCCCGATTCTCTGACTAATAAGTGCATAATTCAGAATAATTTAGTCAGTAGTTAGACTTAAGTATGCAGCTGTGCTGGTTTTGGCATACACAGCACAGCGCTGATTCAGAATGTTCTGTTGTACTAGTTAGTTGGACAGTTACTGTGCTTAGTTCATCTAACCTTTGCATATAAACACATAATGTACTCACTCTATAGTTCAGGGAATCATTTTCTAAAATCTTAGAACCCTAATTCTTAATTTCTCTCTGAACCTCTAGTTTATCATGGTATCTAAAGTTTTTCTCTGGGCCTGTTTCTTCTTTGAAGGGCTGATTCACCTCTTATTCAAGATCCGCTCAACTATATTGGTTAAAATCCTCATAATCTTTTTTCTCAAAACCATGCAACGTCAACTGGAGCTCTGTTTATTTCACCCATGCGCTCTCGGTGAAACTTAATGAGAATAATTTCTTTCTACGGATTACTGTGCAGAAACTGAATTAATTCATTGTGAATTCTTTTATCCCAGTGAATATGCCTCCCAAAACTGATCGAGACCTAGATATTTTAACCAACAATGGCTGGTTCAGGACCAGATGCTGTTTGTCATGGCTCCTAGCGTGAATATCAAAAGCTATGCTCCGTAGCTTTATCTACTATACCTATATATAAAGAGAATATCAAGTTTTTTTCTTTCAATTTTACCCTTCATTTAAACTCTCTTATTTACAATTTTATCGTTATTTACGTAATTAAATAATTGAACTTTATCCTAATTTCAAATTTGAATCAAATCAAATTTGATCTAACCCTAATTAACTTTTAAATCAAATCTTATCTAATCCTTAAGTCAGTCCTAAAAAATAAAATCTCAAACACATGTCATTGGTTGATGTTGGACACTCACGCCGAAGTGACATTCATTGCTGTGCTTCATGGAGTGTCAAACACATGTCATGCAATTGTTGGTGTTGGACACTCACGCCGAAGTGACATTCATTGCTGTGCTTCATGGAATTTTAGCAATTCTTTTGTTGGAAAGGAAAATTGTTTGACTGTTAAATATTGGTTGATGAATTTCTTTGTTTGAGCAGTCAATAATTTGTATATTATTTTTATTTCCTATAGGAGAGATTCTCTGGCAAGGATCAAAAGATAAGTGATAACTTTTATGTTAGAGGTGACGGCACTGTAAGTTTTCAGTTCTTCCATGTTATCTTTAGTTCACATGTGAGTTTTTTTTATTTTTTTATTTTTAATTTACTAATGTTATAATCCTTTTTGTTCCCTATACAGCGCGCATACTATTTTTCAAATGAGTTCTTGACAAATTTATTCAAAGAAAATGGTTTCGATGTTCACAAACTTGACGTGTGCTGCAAAGAAGTTGAGAACCGCTCAAAGGAGTTGATAATGAAACGGTTAATACATTATACCACTTGTTCATTTTTGCTCAATTTATCATGATACTATAGCTTTATGAGTTGTCTTTTTTATTTTCCTTCTTTGTTTGCTGGTTTCAGGCGTTGGGTCCAAGCTGTATTTTGTGTTTCAGATGGTTCCAACTCTTCCAGTAAAGAAACTGAGGCTAATCATCTTGATAGTGACAACAATATTGGCACGACAATCGAGAAAAATAATTGTGGTAGTATAACTGACACTGTAATTGACATGTCTGAGGGAGTCGGGGCTGACATGTTTGGAGTCTTGCCTTCCGACAAGTATGAGGTAAGGCTTTCGCCTTTGCTCCATTTTCGCTAGTCTCCAGCTCTTTATTCAAGCATATCCCATCTGAGGTTGCCTATTCTTTTAGAAGTTCTACAAAGGGCCTGTTTGAATTAGCTTATTTAATGACATAAGCACTTATAAGCAAGGTTGTAAGAATCGAGATCTTGCATAAGATCGAAAGGGGATAGCAAGATCATAAGACATAAGATCGCAACCAAGATTGAAGGGATCCTACCAAAACAAAAATCATACTAAATATATATTTTATAGTGCATAACCTACTCCAAGTTTCAAATCATCTACATAAAACAACCAAGTGTCA
>Ga0315915_1010204_pt1 | contig 10482 bp, 8 predicted proteins | sample MpolbnodulesMG_FD_207738 | JGI IMG/M metagenome (GOLD analysis project Ga0315915, IMG submission 207738) | Medicago polymorpha root nodule microbial communities from Los Angeles, California, United States - branched nodules | ecosystem: Host-associated > Plants > Roots > Nodule | place: USA... | reverse complement strand
GAATAAATAAGTATTGCACCTAGTTTCACCACATAAAAGTCATATTATCATATATTTCAATATAAATTACATAATGTTACTTATATATTGGCCACAAAAATTGGCGTTACAATTTCGACCCCAAAATATACGTCAGTATAATTTCTACCAAAAAAAAGGACTAACACCGACAAAAAAATCACTCATTAAAGACCAAGTGATTGGGGAAGATCAAATGAAATAGAATCTTCCTCATCTTCCGCAATAACTTCAAATTGTTGCTTTGGTTTTTCGGGAGTGTCCAACAAAATAGGCGCCGCTTTATTTGACTCTTTTTGTGGTTGTGGCGGTTTGTTTCCACTTTCAATAACCATGAGCTTTCGGAACAACTCATGTTGATCCAAATAGTCATCTTCCCAAGTTACCGCATCTTCTTTCTTGTGATTGTGCCACTCCTTAGATGATGGAGGTAGTGGACAACCATTCTTCAAATAAATAAGCACGAAATGATTCGGAATTACCCCAAGGCACATGATGGAAGTTTTTTACTTACCCGACGGTGGTGGCCCTCTTAGTGGGAAAAAAGATTCCGATCTTCCAAGAGTTGTCAACACGACCACACACCTTTTATAATAATTAGCAACAATGTGTCCCCTGTCCGAAACAGTGAACCACTTATCAACAAGATGTGCACAACCTCCCATATTTGCGGAAGGATATAAGTCATTTAAAATGTAGTTATAACGATCCTCACCCGCATATAATTCAACATAATCATCTCTATGATCTTTCAACTCTTGAATAAGATGTGTACGAAGCATGATATGACTTTGTTCGGTCAATCCCATGAACTCGGCTATAGCCCGAAATCCACAATGTCCATCACCTATAACATCCACCACTTTTTCAATAAATGGAAGCATGAACCGTGGCATATAATCAATAGGCCTCATAACTGGCATAGGCTTAGGCTTTGGATACCAAGTAGGTGGTGGAAGTGGGGAAAATGATGTTTTATCAAGATGAGCACCTTTTTTCTTTTAAATGATGAAGTTGTTGGTGATGATGACGGTTGACTATCTGAATTTTGAGAATCAACAACCTCCCACGAAGAAGGGATTCGACTAGTCGATGTAATATTTTCTTTAACCTTTAAATGTCCACTTTTTTCTTGGCTCCCTTGGTTGGTACTTTTCGTGGTGGTGGAGACATCATGGTGGTTTCATGAAATGCCAACTGCCGCCAAACCTCTTCGACTTCAAGCTTCATTTGGAAAGGGAGTTTCTTGAGACATTCTTGAATACCCTTCAACTCATCCTCGACAGAAAAACCATCTTCATTATTTTCTTCACCCATACGTAACCTAAGCCAATGGTGGTGTATCTCATCCAATAAAATTGGCTTGTCTTCAAGGATTTTAGTAGCAATTTCGCATGTACATGGAAGCCCGTAAGAAGTCCTTTGAACACAACCACACATTTCTTTGTCTATGCACAATGTTTTCCTACAACGTGACTCTTCCAAAGCAGTGTTGTCCAAAGCCCATCTAGACACATGACCACCTAACCCGGAGTACAAAGTAACATCTTTGAATCTATGTTCCAATACGGTAACGCTCTGACCAAAGGTTGTTTGTATCGCAGTGAACTGAAACACCAACATGTCATGTATTTTCTCCCAACAAGTACCCAAATCACCCACACTATTGTCCAAATATTTCTTTACTAAAGCATGAGCCGATTCTACCCTGCTGGTGGTTCTGCAACCAAGATGCATCACATGGTCTGTCCATGCTCTCACTATTTTCTCCTTCACTTCTTTCAAGGTGGTCATGACATAATTTAAGAAAAGTGGGAAATCACTACATTCATCTTGGAACTCCATTAATGCATTTGCATATAACTCTTGAGTGGGCTGCTCAACCATAGCTTTCCATGCCCTCATTATCTTCTTGACAACATCGCGAGGTTTCACCTTTTTCCCATCCTTTTTTCCCAAAGGATATTTACAATCTAAAATGCACATTTGTTTAACATTTGCTTGCACATGAAAGTAACAACTCATTGCATAACTTTCGGGGAAAACATTTCCAACCGCTTTCATCAAAGACATATCCCTGCCAGTCACAATCACCTTAGGCATATTCTTCTTTCAGGTAAGAAGTTTACGCAACATTTTTAAAACCCAAACAAAGTTTTCCTCTTTCTCATGTGTCATAAATCCAAACCCAACTGAATATGTCAAATCGGTCGAAGTGACACCAACTACCTCAAACATTGGCATCTTGTACATGTTGGTTTTGTAGGTGGAGTCCATAACCAAAACCGTAGGAAAATTGTTAAACAACTTAACGGATGTTGGATGAGCCCAAAAGATATCTTCAATTGTAGTACTTTCTCTTTGTGTTCTTGAGAAATAAGTATACTTGTGCTCCTCCAACTTCGAGATTACATATTGCAACGGCTTCTTGTCACCACTATTCGCCTTCCATATTTTTTGACGTTCATTGTACACTTGCTTGATATTTGTCATGCAATGTGGTCTTTTGTTCTTCAAATTTATTAAAATATTTCTTGGAAGCATCTTGCTCTTGGTCAAGTCACGTACAATCTTCTTGTCGTCCTACTTTAATCTACCGGCAAGAATGTGTCCTTCTAAAGCCGGCTCCATCGCATGGTTGTGAACTCCATTAAGAATGTTCAATCCCTATTCATTTGTTTTCCTACTAAGATATCCACTAACCATGAACAAGCACCCATATTTTCTTTAGCCTGTTGCCGCATGCTTCGGTTTTTTTCCGGCACTTTGTGAGCTCCACTCCTTTCACACACTAGGCACAACATTGGATTGATCAAACTTGATTTTTGTGTAAAATTGTAAATCCCCCCTTATTTGCTTGACGACGTGCCCACTCAAGCAATTCTTCTCTATCTTTCCACTTAACGTCGTCTGAAAAAAAACCTAGCCGTGTCAACTTCGTGGGCATGAAGTGGAAGGACACCATAGTCAACATTTTTAGAAGCTTCAACATGGAGGGAAGCTCCATCAATGTTTGGTTTGGCTACAACCTTAGGCGGTTTGACATCTCCGGAAATTTCGACAAAATTTGGTTTTGTCTCTCCCGGAACATCTTCTGCGTTCTCTACCATTACTATAATAAAACAACACAAAAATATGAATTAACAACTAACTAATGCATAAACATCAATGTTATAATGAATTAAAACAAAAAAAACAAAGAAAAAAAATTTGAAAAATTGGTAGTAGCTGCCTTTTTTTCATTGTGAAATTTTTTTTAAAAGTAATTCTCGGCACTTAACTACCGAGGTTTTCCTCGGCAGTATACTACCGAAATATATCTCGGTAGTTAACTGCCAAGGTTTTCCATGACAGAGTTCTACGTAACTGACGTAAAAACCCATAACAAAAGCAAAAAATCAACCGATTAAAATGCTCAATACCTGTTTTTTTACGTCAAAAGTGTGTTGATACCTCCTATGCTTGATGCTTCAATGATTTTGGAGCAAGATTTGATGAAAAAAAATATTGGATTTGGGGATTGGATGGAAGAGGTATGAAAGTTGATGATGAAATAGTGTGTAGGGGGAGCAGGTGGCTGTTTCATTTGATGAATCATTTTTCTCGGCAGTTAACTACTGAGGTTTTCCTCGGCAGTTAACTGCAGCCGGTTTAGGAAATCCTCAACAATTAACTATCGAGGGGCAATTTCGTATTTTACATGTGTTTCTCAGCCTTATGATATGCGTGAACAACAATTTTCAAAGACAATTGGTAATTCAGGCGCATCATATAGTATATATAATAGGGGTATAATAGTCATTTTGGTCCCTGAATCTGTAAAAAGTAATCACAATAATTCCTTAATGTATCAAAATTTTAAAATAGTTCTTGATTTTGCAATATGTTAGTCAAAATAGTCCTTGATGTTAAAATAACCCTTCGCTGTTTACAATATTTTTTTTATATGGATTGATATGACAATAAGAAAGTACTTATATGGATTAATATGAAAATAAGTATATTGAGAGAAGGATATGATAATATTAAGATTTTAACGCGAGGAACTATTTTGAATAATAAAGTGTACAATTAATGACTAATTTGAAATTTTGATACATGCAGGGACTTTTGTGGCTACTCGTTACACATTCAGGGACTAAAATTATTATTACCCCATATATAATATGACTTAATTTTATAAAATGTGTATACATACCTATAAAAAATTAAATTTTTTAGGGTTTGAATGGGTCATGGCCAACCCTAGCCCAGAAGTTGCTCTGCCACTGCGCGCAGATATCAATCGAAAAAATAGTGGAAATATTTTACCGGATAACCATAATAAACATGTACATTAAAAAACTCACGCATAATCCCCGCGAGTTTAGCTCAGTTGATAGGGATATTGCATATTATATGCAAGGGCCGAGGTTCGAACCCCGGACACTCCACTTGTCCACAATTAAATTGTGTGAGCTCTAGCCACTAGGCTACTTGACAAAAAAAAACTCACACATAAAATGTTAAAATTAATTAATGTGTCAAGGCAAGCCCATACCCAAGCTTGAACCGAGAGGATAGGCGGCGGCGACGTCGTCGCACATGCGGTAAATATTTTTGTGTATACTCACTTTGTTCATAAAAGTGAATATCCCAATCAAATGGCCGCATGAAAGTCCATCTCCTAATTACTCTCTTCGGTCCAATTTACAAGAAATGATTGACTTTTTGGATTCATTGAATAATTGATGTATTTAAGCTAGAATATAGACCAGATACATCAATTATTCAATGAATCTATAAAGTCAAACGTTTCTTGTAAATATGACCAGAGGGAGTAATATATAAGCATTACATACAAATTTGTGTGTTTTTGAAACTATAACGTTTTTCAATTAACACAAAAACATTTCTAAATCCAAGACTTGGTTTTTAGTCTTTCAACTTTCTTCCGATTTCCAACTCATATTTCAACATTTACGATGCAATATTATTAAATACTACTCCTTCTAGAATGTAATTAGTCAAACATATTTAGTTCAAAATTCAGACCAAATACATTTAGTTTTTTTTTAATTCTTTTTTTTATATTTTATATATTAATGAATATAATAAATTTAGTCAAGAAAATTTAATGATATGCATCGTATATTTAGTCAATATTTAATATTATTGGTAAATCATAAATTGCGTTGAAAGAAATACTACATTTAATTTAATGAAAAAACACACACAAAACACATATAAATAAGCAAACACCATTAGTCTATGTGTATGAATGACTATGGAATCACACTTCAAAATGCCCACGACAACATTTGTTGCCATGTTGTTTGCTCTTGCTTTTGCATCTAGCTTATGCAATGCTTCAATTGAATCAGTTAACGTCGATGTTAATTTTTCAGATGGGGTATTTGTTAGTTGCAATAGTGAGAGCAATGGTCTCACTAATCAAGGGTCTGGTAATGTGCATGTCACTGTTCCTGTTGGCCAACGTGTAATTTGTCGTGCAACGTGGAATGGTTCAAGTGCTTTGTTCAATGGATATGATCCACAATATGATCAAGGCCATCCTTTTGTCTATTGGGAGGTAAGGCAAGATGGGTTATATCATAGTTGGGACGACAAGAACTTTGTGAAAAAGGGTGTTTGGAATATTCCTGCAATTGTTGAACACTAAGGTAGTGCTTTAATAATGCTTGTGCAATAGTTTGATGGAGCATTGAGCTCGAGTACTTTTTGGTAATTTGAGCTTGATTATGCTTAGGATCCTAAATGTACAAGTAGCATTAATTAATCAATTATATTAGTCAAAAAAATGGAATAAGTATATAAAATACTTTTGTCAAAACGATAAATAAAATACTTCAAAGGTTGGTGGCCTTTTGATGGGTTTTAATTTTGAGAAATGTTTACCAATTTTTTAATTAGTAAGTTTTTCGACAAAAAGAAATTGGGCGCCAGTGAGTAGTAGTTACGTCTGAATTCCGCATTGTGTAAAAATATTTACACCGTTACTAAATCAAAATCAGTAATATGTGTGAATTTAGTTATAATTAAAGTCAAACAATTTTCATCATCTAACCGTTATAATTGGATATTTTAAAAATTGTTTAAAATGAAATTTACATACTTTAAATATTTAAATATATATGGTTCAACAAGAAGAGGCAAATGGGTTGGCTAAATTATTGAGCTCGTTTGCTACTATGACGCCTTGTATAGATTTCCTCAAATATTCACTAATGAGGTATTATGTTTACGTGGTCTTGATCCAAGAAGTGAATAATTTGATTGAACAAAATAATGTAACCATTTGCCATTAGTGGTGGAAATGGGCTAGGCTGGGCCGGACTTTGTAAAGTCTAAGTCTGGCCTACTTCAAAAATTATAGGCCTGAGTCTGACCTATTACCCATCATATGCTTATTTTCAAGGTCTGGTCTGGCCTTTTTAATGGCCTTTTTAAAGGCCTGATGAAGCTTAAAAGCCTATTTTACACTAAGGCCTAACAACATCTATAAGCCACCCACTAAATAGGCCAAAACTTATGAAGGCTTAAAGCACAAAAATATGACTTATACTAAATAACAAATACTTACGAAGGGCTAATCACACCAATATACCTGCTACTAAATAATTAAATCATATGAAAGCTTGAGTTTATAAAAAAAACATCAACATTATCAATAATGAAAGGTATATTATATATAAAAAGCTTAATAGGCCGGCCCGACGGACTTAATAGACTTTTTTGTAGGTCTTAGCCTATCCAATTTAAGTAAATAGGCTTTATGAAAAATTTGAGCATGTCCTTTTTATTAAACGAGCTGGGCCGAGGTAGCCTTTAAATAGGCTAGGCCGTTGGCCCCTGTCGAACGGCCTGGCCTGTTCCCACCCCTATTTGCCATGCTCTTAGATAGGGTAATCCTTGTGCGGAAATTCATAGTTAAGTTTGGAGCCTTCGGATATCGAGCTGCTTCATCACGTCTCCCCTCCAAAAGATGCAAAAGATGGACGCAGCTGAAACTTTCTTAGAGTAGTTGTTTTTGTGTGTGTGTTTTTTTCCTTTTGTTTTCTTTGCATTGTAAAAAAAAAAAAGGTTTGGCTACATTAATTTACCATTTAGATATCTAAAACAGCTTCTGGAAAAAAAAAAATCTAAAACAGCTGGTACATCTAATATGCATCTCTAATGAATGGTCAAAGGATGAACCTTTACCATTATTAGTATGTACTATATATATAAAAATAAAAAATAAAAACCCTTTAAGCTCTTTTAAGTTGGTTTTTTTTCTTTCTAAAAATGTCCTCAATTTTCAATACAAATAACACATCTAACAAATAGATAAGAATAAATTTAAATATTAAAATAGAAGTGTAACAAACACAAATTAAATGTCCAATTTTTTCCTTTATCATTTAAAAAGTGCAACAAACTATATAAATGTATATATGCTTACTTTTTTCATTATCCCAATTATACGCTTAAACAACATCTTTTTCTATAGTAAAGATTGTTGTTGGTGTGATTTTTTTTGACAAGTTGTTGTTGGTGTCATTAAAAAAATAAGAATTTAGATTATGTATTTTTTATTATATTGTTGGTTTCATTGAAATAGAAAATCATAGTTAGTTTGATTTGTTATAATTTGAAAACAAAAAACGTTTATATTTTTACTTTTAATCAAAATTAAAATTTCATTTAAAAACACTGCTCATAATTTTCAAACGTTAGTATAATAAAAAAAGCGGAAAAAAGTGCACGTGATTGCTTGTCTTTTCGTTAGTATAAAATAAAGATTTTAATAATAAAAAACGGAAAATATATTTACTAAAAAAAATCATGGTAAACCATTGGACTAAATACATATTAGTCACCGACGCTGAAGTAGTATTGACATGGGTTTCAGTGTCCGCTCACAGCCGAAGCTTGGGGTGTCTATCAGACAGATCTTTTTTTTTCTCTGGAATGTGGTTTCCATAATGTTTTGTCTGAAAATGATAACAAGAAATTGATCTCTTTGTTAACTAGGAAAGTGGAAGGTCATAGATCTTACCTAGGTTCTATCACCCAAAGTATTGTCTCTTTAGTTCCTAACTTTAGTATTTGTGGCTTCTCTCATGTTAAAAGAGAAGGAAATGTTGTGGCCCATTGGGTGGAAAATGTTCCGGCCCAAGCCGAATCTTTGTACTTGTCTGATCTGTTTTCTTAATATAGCAGTTTTATATTAAAAAAAAATACATATTAGTCACCCCCTACAAACTTACATTGCCCTCCTTTCCCCTCCAATTTTAAACTTAATTGGTAGAGTAAATTATCATCCTCTCCCCTCAAAGATACTTGAATTACACTTTTCTCTCCTCTTATGTTAAAATATACACTCCCCTACCCTCTTATTTAAAACATATTACAAAATATTTCACTCCCCTCCCCTAAAAAAAGCTTGAATTACATTTCCCTCCCCTTTTATGTTAAAATCTACACTTTAATCCCTCAATAATTTTTTTTAATTTCTAATAATCTAGCAAAAAAAATAATCTAACATACTTTGGAAAAAAAAACATTGAGGGTCTATTTTAATATAATCAAAATTTGAATACATATTTTTTCGCTATTTATTATTGACAATTTTACTAACATATTGTTTTAAACCCTAATATAAAATATGAAACAACCCAAAATAAAATTAAAATATGTGTGAAAAATTACTAAAGACAATAAAGTAGGGTCTTTAAAAGTTAATTTTATACTCTAAAATATATAATTAATAGAAAAATATTTAAATTTAATTATCATTGACATTTAAATTATAAAGAAATGAATTTATTTTTCTTAAATGGTGGTTCAAAATTAGTATATATCATTGAAGGGAAGAGAGTGTATATTTAATTATTAAGGAAAGGGGGGTTGTAATTCAAGCATCTTATATGGGAGGAGAGTATAAATTTTTCTTTTCAAGGGAGGGAGTGTATATATTTTAACATAAGATGTGAGGGGTGTGTAATTCAAGCATCTTTGAGGGAAGAAGAGTGTAATTTACTCTAATTGTTATATTTGATACTATTAATTTTATTAATTTATTTTAAGGACAAAATATATATATGAGACACACATGGTATAAAGAGAATATGAGATTGGCCTTAAACAAATATTCTATTATAATGTTATATTGTTGGTCTTACTTAAAAATATAAGAATTTTTATTATATTTGTTATATTATAATTTTTTTTGAGCAATATAATTGTTATATTATTGTTGTCACTGAAAAAGATAAATATGATTTTTTGAGACTGTTATATTTGAAAGTCACAAATAACTATACTTATAATTTTAATCTATATAAAAATATTTATATAAAATATCGTTTGTAATTTACACGCAAAATTTCTATAAAATATTGTTGATAATCTACCTGCGTTAACGCAATAGAAAAAACAGAAAGATGGGCACGAGAGTGCCGGTCTTCCCGCTAGTGTGTGTGTTTAGAGAGAGAGTGAGAGATAGAGATAATATATGCGACCATTTTAAGCAAAAAAAATTGAAGGGATTTTTAAGAGAGGTTCTTTTCAAAATTTTAATCCTCTTTGCAGAAGAAATCTCATTGAAACGGATCTTGATTAAATCATTAATCACAAATCAAACACATACATAAACAATTTAAGGATTCATGTGTTTACCTCTTGAAGAGCAGAACCTTTGTAGCAGAATTGTTTCTGATCACGAGCAAAGCAAAGTAGTGATGTCTCTACTTAGTCCACACGAACATAACTTCTCCGATGACCGGTGCTAGCCAATTCCGACGGAGATTCAGAGAGAACAAGGTTTAGAGAGCGGCGGCTAGGGTTTCACAACTTTTGTGAATTAGGTTAAGCACTCACAAAAAGTTAGTAATGCTTGAACACAATGGTTCTATTTATAGAATCACTTGCGTGGTCAGCAAGACAAGCACTTAAGTACATCGTACCTTACGGTGCACCATATTTCACTTGAACACACCGTGCCTTACGGTGGACTGCGTTTCTCTATTTTTTGTAAATTAAATAATAAATCATATTTAATTATTTAATTACTAATAAGTCCTACTTACTTATTTATTTATTTCTCTCATCTATCTATTCTTTGTATGTGACCCTATAGGTTTCCGTAACGTTGGCAATAATATTAAATCGCATATTTAGTATTATAAATAGTGAGCGGTATCTAGCAACACATCACTGCTACCCAAGTGACGAGAATGTCATGCGATCTGACGAAACTTTTATGTGATAATGATCATGTGTATAATTACCCTTTTACCATCATGTCTATATTGAACACAAGGCATAGTATGTCACCCTTGGCTAGTTCAATATTGGGCCCGTTGACATTTCTCCTGTTATGTAGGAGGGGAAAATTCCATCTAGGTCACTCATGTCCCTCAACATGATTCGTGGAGTACCCATCAACCAACTTTATAGTCATATTGTTACAGGCAACGT
>Ga0315915_1010202_pt1 | contig 10483 bp, 8 predicted proteins | sample MpolbnodulesMG_FD_207738 | JGI IMG/M metagenome (GOLD analysis project Ga0315915, IMG submission 207738) | Medicago polymorpha root nodule microbial communities from Los Angeles, California, United States - branched nodules | ecosystem: Host-associated > Plants > Roots > Nodule | place: USA... | reverse complement strand
GCACCTATGTTCTCCTCAGCATCTATCTCCTCCAGCACGTGTAAAGAAGTGCTAGGCAGCCGGTCGGTGCGAGATGTAGTAGCTTCTGTCTGATCCTCAAATGTGTAAGTAGCTTCAAACTCTTTATCGACAGAATTCTGAGGTACTGCCATTTGAGTTGTGTCATTCGGTATGGCGTTGCCTGTATCCTTATCCGTCGTTCCATCTGCTATATCCCCCACATCTGTAAATTGCGTGGCTGCCAACTCCTGAGGGACTTATAAAAAAAGAGTCTTCTGTTGTTCATTATAAAGTTTATCTTCTAGGTATAACTTGATAATAGAAAAGGGAAAAATAATTGATACATAAAGAGTACTCCTTCCATCTTAAATTATATAAAAAAAATCGCACTTATTAAAAGAAATCAAAACATAATAATTTATGCTGTAGTTTTTTGTTCTTTTTATAGAATAAGTTTTATAAAAAGATGTAAAAATAATTTTTATTGGTTATTGGTTGTTGAAAAAGACGATTTTTAGGAATAACATTATTAAATATGATTAAAGTTGGTCTTTGTTCGAAAAGATGATTTTTTGAAAAAACATTATTATATAGGATTAAAGTTGGTTTCTTTTTTATTTTGTAATTTGAGATAAAGAAAATAAGTTTTTTTTCCTTATAAGAGATAGGGAAATATGATTGCTCATAACCTTATAAACGTGGCCTGACCATATATAATGTCAGTTCTCAGTTTAATTTCAACGTGCTAGATTATATTGTTCCTTTGATTTTTGATGAAATAAATTACTTTTCTCTTGTAAAAAAAAACCTTAAACCTTTGAACTCTAAGGTTACTTTATTTATTTAGTTTAATGGAAAATAAAACTTCATGCATCCCATAAAAGTGATGAATACATAAAAAGTTTTAAAACATCTAACCATCGATATCATGATCTTATTCAATTCTTGATTTGGTAAAACTCTCTCATGATTTTTTATACATGTTTTATACATGTAAATATCTTTCTAATATCATTTTTCATATAAATAGTTAAAATATAGGCAGAAAATCATCTTCCATTTAATATGAAAGACTTATCTTTATAAGCTTCATGTTCTTTTTTTTAGGGATTTATAAGCTTTATGGTCAAAAGCGCACATTATGTAAAAGTAATTTTGGTTTAAATATGCATTTGGTCCCTGTAAATATAGTCAGTTTTGATCCTTGCATTTTTTTTAAAAGGCCCTTGTAAAATTTTCTTTCTTTTAAAAAGATCCCTAGGCCCTTGTAAAATTAATTTTTGAAAATATAATTTTCCAAGAACTCTAATTTTTGAAAAGTTATTTTAAGATTTATTTTCTTCAGATTCTTTTACGAAAATTTTAATTTTGGAAAAACTATTTCATTTTTTTCTCGATAATTTTAATTTTAATTATGTGGCATGTCACATCAGCGCTATGCGGCAAAAGTTGCACAGTCAGGAATTGCCACGTGGCCAAAACTATGCAAAATCAGCTGAATAGTGAGGTCAGGAACCTTTTTAAATGACAAAAAATTTTGCACGGGCCTTTCAAAAAAAAATTGCAAGGACTAAAATCAAAACTGGCTATATTTGCAGGGACCAAATGCATATTTAAACCTATTTAGTTCGCTTAAATGATTAAAAAAACTTACTATTTTAAGTGTTTAAAGAGTGTCCGGGGCATCCATTAACATTTCCCTTTTAATTTTTATGAAGTTTTGATACCCCCTTATAAAATTCAGATTTTTGGTCCTCCTTTTTCAATTTTTTATGACTTTTGTTTGCCAACCTCCACTACAAGAAACTTAACCTTTAGTGACAGTAATTTTTTTTAGGTAAAAGTCATTTCACTATAGGTAAATCCCCTAATACCTAGAAGCTTGATTTTTAGTGACGATAAATTTTGGCAGGCAAAAGTCCATTTACTGCAGGTATAGTCCCAAAAACCTATACCTATGGCTAAAATCCGAAGGTAAAACCAAAAATTTTGTTCAACGAGTAAAATATGTCACCGTTGACTATGCGAATGCAAAAAACAATCCATGGATATAGGTACTTGGGGCTAAAGAATTTTTACCTCGGAAATTTACTTTTACGGAAAGTCAAGTTTTTTTGTAGCAGGGGTAGAGGATCAAAAGTTTGAAAAATTGAAATTAGAGTACCGAAAAGCTGAATTTTAAAACAGAGATACCAAAACTTCAAAGAAATGAAAATAAGAGTATCAAAAGTACATTTAAACTTGTTTATATTTTTCAATTTTTGCATGAACATTATGTAAAAAAGTAATTAAAATTGCTGAGAGTTAACACAAGATAAATTACTCTATCAACTAAATGAAAAATTGTTGATTACAGTGAAAAAGTGATTTTACTATCTTATCTTTTATTATTTTAAATAAAAGTGATATCTCAACTCAATTCAAATAAGAGGTATTCTGTCCTCGTGAGCTTAACTCAGTTGGAAATGACAATGCATAATATATGCAAGATCCTGGGTTTAAACCTCGGCCACTACCAAAAAAAAAAAAAGGGGGTATTCCGTGCAATATTGCTCTATCCAACAAAAGTTAACCCCCCAAGATTTTAAGCTATTGTGAATGCTAACTTTTGAACTAAATAAAATATGTTTCTATAGGAGTAAATTTAAGGTTCAAGTAAAGTCCTATACTATACGCAAGAACTTAAAGCAACATTGTCTTCTTTCTACACTGAGGAAAACCGCTCATCTTAACAGCTACCTAAAATTGGCTACACTCAGTTACGAGCCATAAAGCAAGAGAGCATCTTGGAGTAAAACTTTGTACTGTTAATTTTCAGGTTGGTTGATGATGATACTAATGAATAGAAAAGAACGTTTAACGACTGAATAGGTAATTCAACACATGAGCAAACCTTGGGGTATGTAACTGAGTGTTCCCATGTTTGATGGAGTTGGATGAAATGAGATGGAATGGAATGGTATGATGTGTCCATCTTTGGATATATTTTTTTTATAGAATTTTTTTTAAATGAGTTGGACACCGAAAGCTTTTAAGGGTCAGAGCAAATCTCAAGGAACGTTTCCCAAAATTTTATAGGTAGGTCAACTTCTTATCAATTGAATCAATATTCATTGATACTCATATTTAAATATAGGATTAAATGTATTTTTAGTCCCTACAAATCCATGAGTTTTTAAGTTTAGTCCATATAAAATTTTAATTATAATTTTAGTCCTCTAAAATATTGTAGTTTGTAAAAATAGTCTCTATTTTGAAAACTTTTTACAGAAATGAATAATTTTAATCCTCTAAAACAGTCCCTAAATAAAATGCAATTAGGGGACTAAACTTAAAAGTTTGTAATTTTATAGGGACTAAAAACATATTTAACCCTTAAATATATTAAAGTAAGATGGAATGGAGTAGAATTTAGTGACATCCATTCCATCGCATTCTATTGATTTCCTCTTTTTTGCTTTCACCCAATTTGGGAGGAATGAGTTGAAATCCTTACTTTAATCAACTTTATAATTATTTAATAAGAGATAGGATCCGTTGACACCATGTGTCAACGAATTCATTGACACCAAATCTCAACCTTCAATTTTGTCTAATCCAATGGTTCATAATTATTGGTTCAATTAACTCGTGTATCTTTTTTTGCTTATCTCACATGATCCCATGCCCGTTGTTTTGCTTCATCTTCTCCAACACACATCAAATAACCGGATAGCACTTGGGTGACATAGAGTTGAGTGACATTGGCGATATTGGTCAATCACAATATCACAATGCTTGTGAAAGAGAGAGAAACACAAACATTGTAACAATGTGATTGACCAATGTCACCCAACTCTAGGTCACCCAAGTGCTACCCCAAATAACCAACCCATCCAATATCGATCAATGCTGACCCATCCAAAATTTAGAAACACAATTTCCATGTTAATTTCACCGATCAAAGCAATTTAGAAATTGAATAACTCAATTTCAAAAATAATTCTTCTGTCTGAATTTCAAGAACTCAATTAAGCGATGAAACTCAAGAACTCAATTTAAAAAACAATATTTTTGTCTGAATTTTAAAGAACTCAAGAACACAATTAAAAGCAACCTTTGCTTCTCACATATCTAAATTTCAAAAGGCAATTTTCACACCTAAAATTCCACCAATCAAAGCGAAGCCATCCAAAATACCATGAATTCATTAGCTTCCTCTAATTCCAATCGATCATCTATATGAGAAATAAATCAAGGAATGGATGTGGTGGAGAGTGACGCATTGTCCAGAAAAAACAATTGAGCATCATTGTGATTTTATTTTTGGTGAACAAACATCATTGTGATTTTAAATTGTCATCAAAAGTAATTAAGTAAGGATACATTAGTTTGAGTCAATTTAGAGAATATTATTAGCCTTTGATTAAAATAGATTGACGGTTGAGATTTGGTGTCAACGAATTCGTTGACACTTGATGTCAACGAATTCGTTGACATCAGAATCCTAACTCATTTAATAATAATTTTATCTTTATTCTTTTTAATCATATTCAAACATATAGCCACTCACATGAGTTCAAAAAAGCATAAGTGAATCAAAATCATGGTCTTTACGTTTGAAAACACCAATCACTAGAAATGAAAGTTTATTTGCATGTCGAACTATGGTCTTAATTAAAATAATTAATAGTAATAATATTGACCAACATATATTTGAAAAATATATTCATGATATTATACCATCAATATAATGAAACGAGAACCAGAATTTTAACTAAGCAAATTCAAATTAGTCATAACACTTAGCATTAAGCCAATAATTAACAAAGATCAATGTCAATGACCTACAATTTTAAAAATTAAAGAATTATGTTTTTTTTATAATAAAAGAATATGTTTTAATTCTACAAAATATTTTTTTAAAATAAGGGTGAAAGTGGAATAAAAAAATTATAATTCTTCCATATTATTAACTTTCCAAACAATGTAATGAGAAATTTATTCCGCTCCATCATAAACATCATAAAGTAGCCAAATTGTGGAATAGACCGTTCCATTCCATTTTGTTCTATTCCGCTCCGTTAGTTTAAGCAAATCCAAACAGCCTAATCCTTTATAATGAGCAACAGATTAAATGTACATGCTGTATGCTAATTTGAAGACATAGTCATCCCAATAGGTTAATTTAAAATCTATATTACATTACAATAAATATAAATAATATGAATACAGAAGACAGCACATATATTATTCTGAAACAATGCAATTTATTAACTTTTCAACTCAAAACACAGCTCACACAGCTACAGGTTCTGTGGCTTTCTTCAACCATGCATTTTCAGCTTCATCCAAATGTGGAGCCAAAATATCTCTACACTTGGAATGATAAGAGTTCAACCAATTTTTCTCTTCTGGATTTAGAAGGTTCAGGTCAATCAACTTTGTTTGATATGGTGCCTACACGAGAAACATCAAACAATTATGAAGTACCATAAGAAATAACATTCTATTGTCAGTGACAGCTGAATCTTAAAATAGTACTGATGTTATAGCATAGCGGAACTTGGACAAACCGCTAAAGCACAGCACAATTTGGACAAACTGCTATTGACCCGCAATACGCTATTTAGTACAAAATGTCATCAAATAGCAGGACTACAGTGGCGCTACAGCCATGTTGTATAAAAAATAAAGATCCCACAGAAAGAAAAAAAAACTAAACAAAAGTTATACACAGGTTAGGACTTACCCAGGTAATATGCTCAAACGATAAGTAACCTTTATCGCCAAAATTAAATTTTGTATCAGCCTCGTTGATAACAAGCACATTCTCCAATCTTATCCCAAATGCTCCATCCTCATAGTAACCAGGTTCTAAAAACCAATTCCAATGAATATAAAACCAAATAAATATAAGTATAATCGAACATTTGTTGACTTTTAAATTGCTAGTAAAATAAATTGAAAATGATTCAGAACAATGAAATAAGAAAAAAGATAATTGGCTATAACAATATCTAATACTAACCATCGGTAACAGTCATGGAAGCTTGCAATGGTACATTTCGTATTCTGAAACTGATTAAATGAGGTCCTGCACATGTTATGTGACATTAATTTAAATTCTGATTTTGAATTAATTGGAAAATAAATCGAAAAATAGAATCAAAATAAGGAATAGGTAAACTGTGATAGTTCAACTATACCTTCATGGACATTCAGGTAGGACCCAATACCGTGACCAGTTCCATGTCGATAATCAAGACCATAGTTCCACAAAGGAATTCGAGAAAGAATATCAAGTTGGTGACCTACAAGAATTTTAAAAAGGGAAAAACTAGCTAAGTTCTCGCGTTTGAAATGGAGTCTAGCTCAAATTATGCCCAAAAATTTTGACACTAGAGTAAAACTTTGTAATACCATTTGTTCCATTAGGAAATCTGGCATTTCCCAAAGCAATGTGACCCTTTAGGACCTGCACCAAGTTCAGCAAATCAAGCAACTTAACATAAATCCTCTTCGGAGAATAAATAAAATTGGGAATGCAGGACAATAACTGAAGTGTGATCTCAGTTCGTAGACCAATAAGCTAGTAGCAGCTTTACTTGTATTACAAGATATTAAATGTTAGAAAAAGACTTCTGCTAGCCAATAGGATGGGAGAATAATTTCTCAATTTGTTTCCCAAATCAAAATCTCACTTCCTATTGAGGGAAAAAACTTGGATATTAAATGATTAGAAAAAGTAAATAAAGACACATACTGCTGTATAACAAGCTTTTTCATGATCCGAAGGTCTCCCGAAATGAACGGTACGTGTAATATCAGTTGTTCCATCCAGATACTACAAACACACAACAAATTATCAGTATACAGAACTGGATATCATGATTAGAATACACCAAAAGAGTAAGTTTCACTAGTATTAACAATCTCTACAGACTTCGGCAATTGTCAATAACGTATACTAGACAGACCTGGGCTCCAGAATCAAAAAGATAAATTTTGTCTGGATCAAGCTCGGCACATGTTTCTGCTTGTGGGGAATAATGAATAATAGCTGCATTTGGGCCTACTGAGGAAATAGTAGGGAAACTCAATCCTCTGAAATGCTGAAAACAGATTAGAAAACAAAGAGTAAGAATCGAACATAGACTGCATACTCTCTACAACATGCATACATATTTCTTTTGAGTTTATATGAAAGAAACATTTTTCCTTGTAACTTCATTTCTATTGTCTTCAAACAAAATATACTAAGCAAATGCAGTCAAATTTCAATTCTGGTATGCTTGAGAAAATGGGGTCAACTATGACAGTAACATGAAGTTGAAAGATTCCAGAATGGGCTTAACAGACTTGTGAAAAAATATAAATTTTCAGCTTTCTGGGAAAGATTGAAACAGCTTTTTCAAATGCTAATTTCAGAGGCTAAAATCTTTGGCATCTCCACAAGTGCTTTTTCTTTGACAATATTTTTGCTAAGAAAAACTTATCCAAAAGAATACTTAATTGTTTAGTTGACTTCACCTCTTTTGATGCTCGAAATTCTTCAAGCTTGTCACTTACAGTCACCTCAGTCAATTTCAAGGACTTCCTGCCATACAGTTTTAAAACTTCTGTAAGCGTATTGTATGATTTTCCTATTTACTGATGCAAATGTGTAATGAGCGAATTACATGAAAGATTTTCCAAGGGTACGAACATTTTCAGGAATCAGTAAAAAGATCGTCATCACCATTAAGAAAGGTAAAAATAAATCTTATTTGTTTCGCTCAGACAACATTTTTCTGATAGAAGGCAAGTTAATTTAATTTTCATGAAAAGATTTATAGTGGGAAGTTTTATCCCACTGTCACAAATGCCAACCCGGGCTAAAGAAATGAAACCAGTTTGGCAAGTTTTTCTTAATTTTCACAAGGTGGTATTAATATTAATCATGCTAATAACTCACTCTCTAATGCACTATTTTCAGCACTACTTCTATTTCCTAGGTAAGTCTACATTGGACTCAATAAAATATGAGGATCCCACTCTCAATTTGATTGGACCCTTAGAGCTCACATGAACTTCACTCAATAATGAAGTGTTGAAAGAGCATGTTAGAGAGTGTCACAAAAGGATGCTTACAAAGGTTTCTCCTTTTTTACGGTGTTCTCCACCAAAAAGTATCCAGATGCTCCATAAATATCCTGCATCTGCACATTGAACCAATATTTTGCATCATTAACTGACACCTCAGATCTTGCTGTATAATTTGGCCGATTCAGAGGAAAACCGAAAATATAATAGAGAGAAAAGAAACTAAATGTCCTCGTCCAGAAAATAAAATATGTCTAGAGACACAAGATCCAAATGCAAACCTTATTATCCAACCAAACAAGATATTGCACAACAGCCGCACCATCCCGAACATGGGCCTTTCTTAACCCATCCAATTCCACTGGGTTCTACAAGCAATAAAGAAATTAACAGTGAGCGAAATTGTATGTGATAAAATAAAAATAAAAATGTTTTTTAAGATATGTGCAAGTGCTTATCAAATTAATTGTTGAGATATTGTTCTCAATTTCCTAAGATAATAAACTTAAGGGATGTCAAAAACTGTCGGCCATCCTTCATATAGTATTCCATATTTATGAATGTAATTGAAGCATCCTAATCTACCAAGCAAGGTTGTTTTGAGAAAACTTCACATTAACTTCTCAACTTTGCCAACAATCAAATGTCATTTATAAAGGGGTATAAGCATACATGATACAACCTTTAAAGCTTTTGGAAGAGCCAGAGGTGATTGCTGCAAGACAACTGCATCAGGGTTCAGTTTGGAATACAGAGCATAACAGCATGAAGCTGGATCAGCCCATATGAGGTTGCTAATCTTTTCTCCTGTTTGATGTTTACCATTTACACTCTTATTGGTTTCACTGGTAAAGTTTTCAGATTGCTTCGTAACTTCAGCTAGACTAGCCTTGGCAGTAGACACAGAATCAAGCTCATTAGTCGCAAGCAATGCCGCATCTAAGCTTACTTCTGTATACTCTTTAATTTCAATTCCATTCTCCTCTAAATGAGTTTTAACCTGGCAAAAAAACACAATTTTCAATAAGTTGTGTTACCAAAGTAGCATCTTCCAATCCGAGGATACAAAGATCATTAACCAAAGTAATACTCTGCCAATATATCTTTCTTAATCTTCCCATGTAAATAAACTTCAGTTTAGTTCAACCACAAATGATGTTTTCATTGATTCAAATTACACCATTGTTACTACATTATATACATATACAAGGGCAGAAGATTTTTTATCATTGTTTTAGCACAGTATAGACTAATAGTAACTTGATATAATATAGTTCAATTGCTGGTACTTTACAGCCATAGGATTCAGATGAGTAGCATTGGACATTTTTAAATAAAGGCCTATCATTCTTATATATAAGGAAGACAAACAGTCGGTGGAACAAATTTGGAGCTAATGAGGCTACTCAAACTGACCTCAATAGACACCTTTCGCTTGTCCACATAAATGAAGGCAGAATTGGATGTCACAATAGCAAATGCGTGAACAACAGGACAGTATGCCACATCTTTTCCACGAATATTATACAGCCAAGCAACCTGTATTGGATGACATAGAATAAAATGAGAAAAAAATAGCATAAAAAAGGGTGAACGTTAGAGGCAGAAAATATCCTCTAATTAAAAAAAAAAACTGTAAGGGGAAAGAAACACAAAAGTACAAACTATTAAGAGGATACACTCACTTCGTCGAGTGCTGTTAAAACTATTCCTCGAGCATGCTCCTGTGTAAGCTTTTTTCTCAAATCTTTCAACTTATCTGTGACAGAGCGACCTGCAAACTTTAATGGTTGTACAACGGCAGCATTAATTTCTAGTGGTGGACGTGTTGTCCATACTTCATCAACCAAATTCTTTGTTGTTTGGACCAGCTTCTGCTGTTTTTTGGCAAAGGCACGTTCCCATCTTTGAGCAGTATCAATTGAAATGCACCAAGGGTCAACCCCAATTGCTGCATCTTTTGGCAAGTTCTAGTAAATGGAAATGACTTATCAGTACAAACATCCCATACAAAAAAAAAAAATCACAGTTATAAACATGAGATAAATAGAAAATAGACCACTCAGCAGCAATTCATGGATGAGGCAAGACTAATTCACAACATTGTCTTCATGTCGATATTATTTGCTTTTGAAATTTCTAATAGTATCAAGTCTTATCCCTATTTTGACATATAATTTCGCTTAATGTTAATTACTTTTTTTGACATATGTGCCTTCTCTTCCCACCTCTCTATAGTTCTCTTCCAAATCCTCTTTTTTTATCTTTAATTTTTTAACAATAAAGCAAGCACAAACAACCTTGGTCAGCACCTAAACAAGGAGAAGCTATTTGTGGAAACCATATCAACAATGCCATCAACAACATCATCTCCTAAATTTTGTCTTTAGTGTTGATATTTAAAAATAGCATACATAAA
>Ga0315915_1010198_pt1 | contig 10487 bp, 7 predicted proteins | sample MpolbnodulesMG_FD_207738 | JGI IMG/M metagenome (GOLD analysis project Ga0315915, IMG submission 207738) | Medicago polymorpha root nodule microbial communities from Los Angeles, California, United States - branched nodules | ecosystem: Host-associated > Plants > Roots > Nodule | place: USA... | reverse complement strand
TGCTAGATAAAGTTAAGCTTCAATCTTACTGGTGGCTGAAAGCAAATCGTCCTAGTTTTGTTTTCTCCTACCATTCTTGGTGGTTAAACCCCTTACCTTGTTTGGGAATTATCTTGTAACAGGGTAGATCTCTTTTTTAGTTTTCCTGTTTTGTTCCCCGTTTTATTGTTGTATTGTATTTGATACTCTTTCAGCTGGGTTTTCGGCACTCCTTGTGCTGAAATCTTCAGGCTTTCAGTAATATATCTCATTTTAACTTCTTCAAAAAAACTTTTCAAATAAACTTTTTGCTTATATTTTCCATTTCTCATTTTATTCCTAACAATTTTTAAATAGATAAACTTATATAATTATCAATAGAAAACTTTCCATTTTTTTCAAAATAAAAAAATATTTTGTAAAATTTAATTAAAATCATCGGAAAAATGCATTCCAAAAATTTGCAATTAAAGAAAAAATTTCAAAATTAACAAAAAAAAGGTTACCCACAGTCAAATTTTGAAATGAGATTATTACAGATAGTTAAAGTTGCTGATTTTATTTTTTAGTTACAAAATTTGCTGATAGATAGAGAAAAGCTCACATTTAAAACTTGCTGAATTTTTTTAGAGAAAGAAAGCGAAAAAGTAAACTATTTTTTTTTTTTTTAAAAGGACGAGGGTAAGGAAATTAAATGCAGAAGTACAAGAGAGACTTTCCTTTTCATTTACTTAGCTAAATATAAGTGCCCCAAACCCAATTTATTGTGTTTCTTGTGGATTGAACTAAGTGTTAGTCTCTGTAAATTTGGAGGTCCGACTCGTGTAGTAAAGATAAGACTCTAGAAGAAAAAAACACAATTTTTTTAAAAGAGGAAAAATGTTTATAATGTTTGTTTTATTTTTTATAGAATAATTATAATGTTTGTTGTGAGAACTTTGCTATTTTATACGATAAGTATGACAAAAAATTATAAGAAGTGCTCTAAAAAATGAGAAGAAAAAAGTTATATTTTTTATTTGTAAAAATATGTCCAATTGGTTGAGGAAAGTTGCACCAAAGAGAGAGTATTGAGAACATACATATGGACCTCAAATCCATGATAAGAAGAAAAAAGTTATATTTTTTATTTGTAAAATTATGTCCAATTGGTTGAGGAAAGTTGCACCAAAGAGAGTATTGAGAACATATATATGAACCTCAAATCCATGATAAATTAGACTCAAATTAAAGCGCTATCACGTTGAAAAGAAGAAAAAAAATTGATGATGAAGCCCTATCATGCTGAAAAGTTTTTTTTGAAGGGAAAGAGCATAAAGCCTGGGAGTTGGACACACGACCATAAAATTACCAACACCGAATGCGTACTACCACTCGGCCAATCTACATATTTAAAATTACTACCGTGTTATTAGTATATAATCATTTTTTTCCATGAATTACATATATAAAAAAATATATTTTGGACACCAAAATTTTGGAGGTCCAGTTATGCAAAGCTGCTTGCACTATCAAAGCTCTGATTGAACCTTAAAATATGCACGTATAAAAAGAAAAACATAAAATGTGTGGTCTGATAGAATTATAACTATCATCGTTATAAGAGACTACCATACTTAACTCCAGATTATCATGAGTCATGACTGCTATCCAATGAGAATTAGAGGGTTATCACACATAAAAAATGATTTTCTCTATACATACTCTACATTTAAAAAAAACATAAATTTTATGGTTAGAAAAAAACACTTAGAATTGAAAAATTATATCTATATGCGATTTTTTAGAAGTGACGCGTAAAAATACTACCTATGTCCCTAAGTACATGATCTTTATGAGAACCGAGAAGTAAAAAAGTTGATTATTGTATTAATTTTACGGTTTATAATGCTTTTCGTCCCTGTAATATAGGTCATTTTTGGTTTTCACCCCTATAAAATTTTCGGCTCGGATTTCGTCCTCGTAATTTTTTTTCTTCCGAAAAACCCCCCTCCCCCATCCAACTCAACAAAATCTAATATGTGGCGTTGATTTGACATTTTTTTTTTGATTTTTTTTAATTGGCCACATGTAAAAAAGGCCATCCACATCATATTATTTTTAAAAATATATGAAAATTAATTTAAAATCCAAAAAATCAGAAAAATATTTAGATTTTTTTTCCAAAAATGTAGAAAATCGAATTTTTAAAATTTAGATAATTTAAAAATTAGAAAAATATTCAGATTTATCTCCAAAAAATTTAAAAATCGAAAAAAATTCAATTTTTTTTCTAAATTTAAAAATATCGTAAAAAAGTTTTATATTTTTTTTCGAAATTTAAAAAATTAGATAAAATCAGAAATATATTCAGATTTTTTTCCAAAAATTATAAAATAAAAAAAAAGTATTTTTTTCTTTCTAAAATTAAGAAAAAAAATTCAGTTTTTTTTTATAAAATTTAGAAAAATATTAAGATTTTTTTCTCGAAAATCTTAAAATCAAAATATAATTCAGTTTTTTGATTTCGAAAATTTTAAATTTAGAATTTTTTTTTTCTAAAATCAGAAAAAACATTCAGTTTTTTTTCAAAATTAAGAAGATTATTAAAAATTCTGGAATTTATTTTTCAAAATAAAAAAAAATTGAAATTTAAAAAAAAGGTCAAATTTTATTCGAAAAAACTATTTTATAAACTTTTTCTACCAATAAAGAATTTTAGAAAAAATTCTTTGAAAATAAAAAATAATTAAAATTTATATCATATTTTGTTAGAATTGAAAATTCTGAAAAACTAAATATTTTTCCTGGATTTTTTTAAAATAAAAAATGATTTTTTTTCTTCTAATTTTTACCATATTTTTTATTTTTGAAATTAATTTTCATATTTTTTATATATTTTTATTCTTAAATTAATATAAATGAATATATGTTTATTTTATTTATTTTAAAAAATTCAAATTTTTACGATTTTAAATTTTCAAAAATTAATTTTCAGATTTTTATTTATTTTTAAATTAATATAAATTCATTTTATTTTTTTTTTAAAAAAAAGGCACAAATGTCATGTGTACGCTTAAAAAAATAAAAATAATTATACAGTCAACGCGCCACATAAGCATATATGTACAGTCAGCGTGCCGCACGGTGTACCATGTCAGCAAATATGCACAGTCATATGGGGGAGGGGGGTTTTCCGGATTTTTTTTTTTACGAGGACGGAATCCAAACCGAAAATTTTATAGGGGTGAAAACTAAAAATGACTTATATTATAGGGGTGAAAAACACTATTAACGCTTAATTTTATAGACAAGTGTTATGTTTTAGCATAAGATTACCTAGATAATAATGTTTTCATAGAGTATTTATTACCTATCTTTTACTAAATAAAGTATTTATTATATATTGCAAAAAAATATACGACATAAATAACAATATATTTACAAGAAAAAACTAATGCACTTTAAAATTTGAAAGAAGTCTTATTGAAAAGGACAATAAAAAAAAACTCAAGATCTTATATTCATTACTGGAGATAGTAACTTGTACCGTCGACAAAGTCTTATTTCAGCATAAATATACAAATAAAAAATGTATGGACAAACTCATATAAATTGAGAAATATAAATGAAAAAGATATATATTAATCACATTATTCAATTATTTTCTCTTTTAATCTTTCGATTTATACGTGTCTTAATTCTTTAACTAAGAAGTGGCAATCAAACCCTGCCTTACAAGTGGAGTGCTTTGAATTGATCATTGCTGGCTGAGCCAACTCATTTTGTTCACTAATATCTCTGTTCAAACATTCATGGGATACAGAACAAAATGGTCCTTATTCTTCTTTTCCCCTAATATCCTTTAGTTTTGTGGTTGCTTTTATATTTTATTTTGTGTGGTGGAATTGTATAGAAGAGAGTGATTAGATGTTAAATTTCCATTTGAAGAGACTATACATAATGTTTTCGTAGTGCATTTGTGTGTTAAACTTTTTCTATTCAAACAAGACCTATTGTTGATTAAAACGTGAATGCTTTGCATTTGCCGACATAATTGGTGTGAGTTGCAAATTATGCAAGTCAAGTTCATTAAGGCATGTTGTAACAGTTGTTTCCACTCTAAAGTATGGACCATTTTTTTAAAGAGGAAGCTCAATTAGAGTTTCTGGTCAAGTAACAAATATTGCATCATGTTAATTACGTGACGATGTGTACAACATAATCATGACAAAATGTTGTATCTAAAGTCTGACATGAAGGGCAACATACGTATTCAGCTTATATTATCATGTATAATGTTGTACACTTGTACTAGTATTCGGCAAGCAATTATTTGATTGAGCAATTATTCAGCTTATATCATGTACTAAAGAATTGTGAAAAAAAAAAAAAACATTTTTTATTTTATAAATAAAAATAATCGGGTCGAATGGATGATTTGCCTTGCCCTCAACTCGACTCGCAAGTGAGGTTGGAGAGATCAAATACTTTCATTCACCCTTTCATGTTTGCCATTTTTTGGGTCGATATATCGGACCGAAGCCATGTTGCCATCTCTATGATTAATAGTTGGGAGGGCAATAATATATGGAAGTATGTTCTCAGTTAGATCATATTTTTTATCCGTTGTCAGAGATAGTATATGTAGTTAACTGATTTAATTAATATTGTCAAGATGTTGAAAGGAGTACCAAAAATGAAGTCCAAACTTTGATTCCAGCTAACAAATTTATGCTTCAATCACTAAAATTTGTCTTCCTATCAACTAAAAAGTCATACTTTTATCTCTCAAATTTATTGCTCCGCTAGATTTATCTGCAAAAGAGATTATGGTGTATATTATTCAACGGGATTCTATATTCTAATTCTAAATAAGGTAGTTTGCCTTCTCATGGAAGCTATTTTGGCAAAGGATCCTACTCTCCTTGACTAATAATTACTTAGAGAAGGGTAATGTTCAGGGGCTTAGTGTTAGGTGTGACTTTTTATATGTACGTTTTTTTAGGGGTGTTTCTATGTACGTTGTTTAGCATGCAATTACTTGATTAATATGGCTTGGGTTGTGGCTATCATGCATGCCAGCTGATTTGGACAATTTGTTTTTGGTGTTTGTATCCTTTGAGGCTAAAGGTAAGGAAATATCTAAGGGTTTGGTGCTCAATGTGACTTGGAAAATCCACCTATGAGTTACACTATTAAAAAGTTAGTGAGTAAAATTTTGATATAATTTCTCAATCACTAAAATTATTGGCAAAATTATAATTTCTCTAATTAATGGTCTTTTTTGCAAGGAACGCAGTTCAAATTTCTTACACTATTGACAAATGGTCTTTACAAGTTTAGGTCGTATCTATGCAACTCATACACATTTTGCTTCAATGATAAAAATTGAAGTAAAAACCGCGTTTGGTGAAAACTCTTCTCACCTTTTAAATATCAAAGGGTTGAAGAACTCGCCCAATTATGCACTTGATTTAAATGGAAAGTATAAACCAAAAATTGTACTAAAAAACTGCACTGATAAGAAAATACAAATTAGCAAATTTAATTTCCTCAATCTAAATTTTCACCACGAATTTAACTTCTGGTTGCGGGTACACGCAATATTGTACGTATACACCAGTCAGTATCACTCTAATAATTTGCGGACTCAATTGCACCATTCTGGTAATAAATCAAGACCAGGATGAGAACACAAAATCTTCAATGAGTGATGTGGCACAAAATGATAGAGTTGAAAAGAACACGTATTAAGATAATTTTTTGGCAATTGGCAACTGAACTGATGATTAATCGTTATTAACAGGAGAAAAGACAATAAAAAGTAGGAAGAGTAAGATATGATTGAATTAAAGAATGAGCTAAGCAAGGTCCACCACAAAGTTGATGCATGACACAAGGTACAGCATCAGTCTCCGATAAATCAAATCAACCATATAATAAACCAAATCATACATACATCTAGGACACCATTATGGGGCAATCATTGGCTAATACATTTGTTGTTAGCCACTGAAAAGTACGTATGTATAAAAAAGCAGAGAAATGGGGAATCATATCTAGGTGGTCGAAATTGGCACCCCCCATGCCCATGTAATAAACATTGATCATTTGATTGACATTGATATAAAGCGCGATTTAATTAAGCAGACAGAGTTTGATATGGATACAAGTTGACAAATACTCTAATGGGGTTTTAGGAGAGTGAAGGATTTTAATATTATCCTAATGATTATATGGATACAAATTCAATAAAAGAAAGATGAATCTACATTTCATGTAAGATATCTCAATCGAATCGAAAGGTTGTAAGTGTTCCTATTAATCTTTTAGTGTTGTCTTGATGACCCTACCTTTAGGTCGATCATGTATAAATTGATACAATATATACTACTAGAAAGAGTTGGAGTATCAACGAAAATTTAGAGATGGAAAAAGGAAAAATAATTCGTCTCTAATTTCATCACTAAGTGTTAGAGATGTCAAATTTGGTGAACACTTTTATTTTTTCAGTCTCTGATTTTCCTCGTAATTTTAACTTTTTTTAATAGATATTGTTGTTGAACTTGAAAGTTGGTCGAGGATTCGACTAATAGCTCTTAATAGTGGTCTATTTTTCTTCAAGCGATTACATTAAGAAAAGAACTTTGTCCCTCAACTGTGAGCTACTTAACTCATCTAAAGAGTTTGCTTTTAGTACATACTTTTGGGGTTTTACGAGAACTACTTAATTAAGAAAAACACAATTAAAACGAAAAACATGTAGATAAAAGGTAAATTGTGAGTAAAAATTAAAGTTTTGTTGATTAAGTAATGAAATTTATACTGGTATTTATTGACAATGTGTTAAGAGCACATAATTTTATTGGCTATGAATGTGGCTTACAAAGACTAGTCTGATTGCCCTTATTCGGCTAAACTCACAGGACAATGTGTTTTTTTTCTTTTTTACCATTGTTAGGTGTGTGTGTGGGACCCCACATTTGACCTTGTTTCCGTTATTTCACAGTGTTTTCTAGTATCTAGTCCATGCAACACTATCCCTCCATGCCTCCCATATTATAACCATTTCTATTACTTTGAGCTAAAAACATGAACATGAGTCTTTGAGGACAAATCATTTTCAATTCCTCATTCCTTTGATCAATTATAACACCCCCATGACCTTCGTAATCCTCTGTATTCACCCGTCTGTAGTTCGACTGATCCATCAATTGACTATCTGGGCATCTTCTAACTCTTAACTTAGTTTTTTCCACCTCGTTTGTATTAGTTTAAGTAAATATATAAGAGTAATTAATGATGTGTATCTATGAATCCGTACTTGTCTTTGGAGAAGAGAAAATAGTGTTAGAGTATTATTATCCTCTATTTGATAAAGGTGGTGGCTAGGGTTAAGCCCTATATGAGAAGTTTGCTATGTATAATCAGGACTGTTCCTTGCCATGCGCAAGGAGCTCTACGGAGCCGAGCCTCCAATTTATGGGGGCCTCAATTATTTATAGGGGTATGAGTATAATTGTTGGGATGTAGGATAATATTTTCTTTTGTTATGTAGGTCTAAATCAAACACTTATTATTTGACAAAAGTAAAGAGTAAATGGACAAGTTAGGCCAAACTCACACATCTATCAACAACATAAATTCAACAAAAACAAATTAAAATCAAAATAATGCTTATTGTTAATTTAAAATTATTTAAATTATCATTAATTATTTTTATTAGAGGTCATTTTTAATATTAGATCCGAGCCTTCAATTTTATTGGAACGGCCCTTGCTCGTTTCTGGTGGAAAAAATAGTATATCCAGCAAGGATCCTCTTTATTTATTTTTTTTCTTTCTCTTTTACCTTTAATTTAGTGGGCATACCCTCCCTAAAATTTGAAAAGATAAAGTGTGTAGCATATGGCAACCAAATGTATCCTTACAAGGCAAAAGCAACAAAGGAAACATACATGTAAAAGGTAGCATGCCGACGGCAAGGTTAACGTGGACAAATGGAAAGAAGAAAAAAAATATTGTTGTTTTGCGGTCAAAAAATATCAGCCATGAATAAGAATTTACAAGCTTCGTGGGGAAGGGGTTTGGAAAAGTTGAATAATTCATGCAGAAATTATTATGCAAAAGTTGATAACATTTTTTTAGGAAATAAATCTTGTACATCTTAATGCTGATGAATCATTGGATTTGATTATTCGCTCAAAATGTGTATAATATGATAGAGATAAGACAATATGTGGCCTTATTATTTATAATTAACTTTAAATATGTTGTGTTCTCTTAATCTTTTGACTTTTCAAAGGGGCTTGCAAATAACTGCATTCAGTATAAGTCACTTCAATATCAATATCTTCAGCAAACTAGCAAGAATTTAATTTAAATTCCAACAAAATAAAGACACTACCTAAACATAGAACTTCCGGGTGAATGCTTGAGAGTTGTTGTTTAATAGGTTTGACCTTATCCAATTTCAGATGTAAGATAATTGTTGTAGTTGAAATGATGCTACCTAATCACGATCTTCTGGCGGAATCAAACTGTTGATAATATCTTCAGGCGATCTCAGAATCGTAGCTTCAAACTCAATTGTCGGGAACATGCGTTCCCGATAATGTCTGGAGAACATGGTCCTGACGCATTCATCGTCCGTCAGCATTATCTTTTGGCCCTGCAAATATCCGGGACGTGCATACTGAAGGTCCTCCACCCTCCTTATGTCTTCGGGGTTGAATTCTTGATTGATTTCGTGCAGTTGATCTTTGAGATCCTTTAGCGTGATATAGACTCGGACCTTGAACGAATGACGGGTTCCACCATTGAAACGTACTTGAGCTTTTAATTTTTTGGCTGATTTTTTTGTTTTTAATAGTAAAATTATGATAATGAATCCTTTTTAATTTTGGTTAAAATCTCAGGGAGCTTTCCTTCTCATTGTTTATGCTTATGGTGGGTCAGGTAACATGATTTAAAGACCCTTCTCATCATAATTTTTTTATATCAGGATGCTCTTACTTAATTGCTAAGCTGGGCTTTTATATATTCAATGGTATATGCAAATTATCCTAAAGAAATGAGGTAAAAAAACAGACAGATAGATTTATATGAAAATATGAGGTGTACTAAATTTATCTCGTATGTGAGTAATTTAATATGTTCAATTTTACTAACATACTTCGATCGACTAGATTGATAATTTAATATGTTTCTATGTACATATTTATGGACTGGCTAATTTTATATTTTCAATTAAACATGTCTATTTAAAGCAAGGAAGGATGTTGTTAGTAGAGTTGAAGGTAACTATGTGACCATGTTTATTTAATATGATTGACACTACTATATGTAAAATTATTGGTTACATTGTGTCTATTTTGTTTTGAGAAGCCATTTGCATGAAAGTATTATGATTAATTTCATCAAAAAGTTAGGTGGAAGGCTGGAACTTGGAAGCAATGCTAGTAAAAATTTGAACAAGTTGTGTACATAAAGAATTTTTTTTATTACAATGATTGTTCATACTTTTGAGTCTTAAAATCTAGATTGATCAAAGGGAACATTTGAATTCTTCACAAAAAAAAATAAAATGAACCCTATGAGTTAAGGGCTTTAATTACGTGAAAAACTTGTCATCATGTTTGCGTAAAATAAACTCTTATGATTTTTAGTACTCCAAATCATTTTCCGTTCCTCTTATGATTGTGTAAATTATTTATCCTACAAATATGATTTCCCTGGGTTTGTTGTTTGATGGCTTCCAAGAATATCTCATTTTATTTCCTAATTTATTAAGATAACAAGAACGTCGGTCTACTTACACGGCTTGTTTCAATCCAATCTCTTGGATTTCGTGATGCAATAATTGGTATGTCAAGTGTGAGTTAGAAGTCTCACATTAGATTAAAAAGTTGATGATGATCAACATATAAGAAAGAGGATCTAAATATTCATCACCTAGATATTTTTGATGAAAATATGGTGTTCAATACACCACGTGCGGATGTTCTTATACCAATGTGGTGATCCTCATTGATTAGGCTTCCATTTGCTACGCTACAATACAATTTCTTGAATTCAATGATACATCTTCATCTAAGTTTAACAAAAAGAGGTTTAAGAAGGTTCCTTTATTTCGAATTCAATGATACAACTTCATCTAAGTTTAATCCTCTGGGTGCGCTTGATTCGCTAAAAAATGAAGAACGACACATGACAACTTCAATTGTGTAGTATTTGATTTGTAAAAATGTTTTTTGGAACAGGACAAACTGGAGGAAAGAGACATGACAAAAACATAAATTTTTGTCTCTCACTAAACCACAACACTATTTTTTGTGCCACGTACAAGTAATCTAAAATACAAAAATAGTTTTAGGTCTCCATCTTGCAGGTAAGCTTCTCAATATCTTGCTCACATGATCAGAAGCTACATAGCTTTTCTTCAGTATTTGAAGTCCAGAAACTAGAGTCTGAAATCTTGAGTACATTTGCTCAATACTTTCATCATCTTTCATTTTGAACAACTCA
>Ga0315915_1010195_pt1 | contig 10488 bp, 2 predicted proteins | sample MpolbnodulesMG_FD_207738 | JGI IMG/M metagenome (GOLD analysis project Ga0315915, IMG submission 207738) | Medicago polymorpha root nodule microbial communities from Los Angeles, California, United States - branched nodules | ecosystem: Host-associated > Plants > Roots > Nodule | place: USA... | reverse complement strand
TTTTTTTTACTGTTTTTTGACTGCATTTAGTGCATATAAAACCTATGCAACCATTTCCCCTATAAATACCCCCTTAAACCTTCACCATTTCCTCACATTCTCTCATTCTTCTCCTCACTCTTTCACCTTCATAGTTTTAGTTTTTTTTTAGCTTTTTGGGGGGTCAACTTAGTGGTAAAAAATGGTCAAGGAAGGGGGTAAAATAGGTCAACCGGCTTGGGCAGAAAGAGGTCAATCCTCGGGGTAAATGTAAATTTGCTTCTTCTTATCCCGATAATCTTTTTACTGTGGGTAAAAAGACTCTTTCTTGGGGTATAAAAAGAACCACATTTACACTTACCCCGAAGAGATGATGTCTTTTTGCCCCAAGAAGGTTGATCTCTTTTGCCACCGACTTTGATCCTTTGTTACCCCTAAGTTGGTACATTTTTACCTCAAAGAAGCATATTTACTTTATTCCAATTAAATGTATCAAATTATGTATTATGTAATTGTATCGAAGTATTAATAAAATGAGGTTTTATTATGTAATTGTTGAGAATTTATATTAGCATTTACTCCCGTCGGTCTTAAATGTAAGAAACAAAAAAAAAATGCACACATATCAAGAAAGTGAGTTGACCACATTTAAGTCATTATAAAAAGTGATATTTTTCTAATTTTACTCTTGTCTTGGAGTATTAAAGACATTAATGAGGTGAGTTTAATAAGGGTAAACTTGGAACTGTGGCATTTCATAAGTTCATTTTACTATACTTTTTCTTATATTTGAGACCACCAATTTTATTTTTTTGTTTCTTATATTTGAGACCGGAGGGAGTATATTATTAGCATTGATATTATTTATATTACCATTTGAATAATTATTTAATTTCGATTTTTTTTTGCATATTATGTAGTGTGAGTTAACTCACGCTCAAGTAGTTGTAAATTAACACTGGCGTGGGTTAACTCATGTAGCGTAGTTTAACTCATGTAAATAATACACTAGCATGACTTAAATCACGTAAGGGTATTTTAGACATTTACTTTGAAAATGAGCAGAAACATTTGGGTAATGAGCAGAACTCATGGTGTACTATATTCGTCAAAATCACAAAAACTCAAAGTCATCCAAGTATTTTTTTTCCCTCCTCCTTCAGTGTCATACTATCAACACAATAACCATGCTCACATGTATGCCCTCGGCAACATGCTTATCCTCCACATCTACCTTACAAATTGTATTATTGCTGGTGTTTTTTGTTACGTTCTCGAGTGCAAGTCATAACTGTCGTAAAATTGCCTTAAGTTTTGTTGTCATGCTATTTTGATTACGGACCCTTTTGATAAGGTTCGTAGTATATTGCTATGATTGTGAACCGGGTTGTGTAAGGTTCATAATTCTAATAAAAATTTGATGTTAACTATTGTTGCGTTGGTGGTTTCGGAAGGAAAAAAAATATTTTTGATGGTTATTTTGTTTTTAATGTGGAGCAGACCTATTTATAAGATTATGCAAAAGCAAAGTTGTCTTACATGATTGTTGATCATATATGTTAGTGTGATTTGAAATCTTGTCCATAAAGAGTGATTGTAAAATTATAACATTAGTAAAAATAATGATTGTAAAATTATAGCTAATTGGCATTGATGCAAATAATTAGACATAAAATTTATTAATATGTAAATACATAAAATTTATTGTAAATCGGAGACGAAATTGTTACTTTTCCTTTACCTTGCATGAAATGTGTCTCCTCTAATCTATTTTTTATTAAAAAACTATAAACGTATATTTATCGTTGTAAGCATATTAAAATCATCAATTACACAATCTAAGAGATAAAAAACTGTTGAAACGATCCATTTTCCTTTTTGTAACTTAACGTTCAATTATATACATCAAAACAAGGACATCCACTGTTGCTGTAATACTCAAACATAGACGCTCTTGAAGTCTTTATTAGTTTCCATATCAGTGTTATGGTGAATTCTCCTCTCAGTGCAGAAGCAGCCCTTTGAATTGCTTTGGTAACCTTTCAGATCTCACGTTGAATTTCTTCTAGCCTTTATCATTCACTTGTGTCACTTGTACTTCTCCACAGAGAAAAACTTGTACTTCTCCACGTCGTTCGGAGGCTCAAACACATTACATACAAGACCATTGCCTTGAACTTAATTGTTCAAATCCAATAGCAAGAATTAGGGTCTTTTTAATTTTATAAATTCAATAAAATCCATGGATTGTAAGAAAATCTTATAAGTAAATGCATTCTTACGGTCATAAAGCTTTAATGTCAAAACAATCTTTTAAAATCCAAATCCAATACCACTCCGACCAAACTTTGGATTACCTAGGGGTCTTTTCTAAAAACTGGAAGGTTGACAAAAATGATTGCAGAAAAACCTCATGGTCATGACTTGAAAAGAAAAAGTCAGGGAAAAACTAGATGCAAATTCATTTTGTCAACATAAGTTGATCAAAGTTATAGCCATTTTGTATAGGGAAATGCTAACCAGTGCTCTGAGAGCACCGGTTAGCATGACCCTTTTGTATATTGATAGATAATGCATTCCCAACACAATCCATTGACTCAACAAACAGCGCTGCAGCTTTCTAGGATTGAACTTTAGAAAAATAAGTATAATGTACGAAGAAATGAGAGGACTGTGGTATATTATATACATTCTCAAATCTCAACTATAACCAAGTATACGAGAGAGAATGCTCAAATGCCAAATCATATCCATGTTTCACGGATCAACCAACAAATTACAATATTACATTCAATTTCGTACAACAGAAAACACCGCACAAAACATCACTCTTGAGAGAAAAATCTAAGGGGGAAAAAAGAAGAAATAAAATATCGTAACAGTGCGATGAAGTTTCATTTGGTGCTCCCACTATGATCCTAGCCTGTGATCTAATCTCCCAATTGCATTCTTGAAACATATCTCCACGACCTTACATGGGGTCCTTTGTCAAGGAGCATTAGCAAGCCGGCGTTGCTAGATGGTAGCCCAAACATATACCTACAGTCACGAGGAGTTCAGCCAGTTAAATATTTTTGTCAAATACTCGTTCAAGGTTACTTTACTCACTTACTCTCTTTTTTCACAGGTTAAAAAACAGTAATTGTACCATCTAAACTCACTATAAGAAAATGCTAGATAAACATAATTGCTAGATACAACACAACAACATTGTTACTTATAGAAAATGCTACCTATCATAATTGCTAGATACAACACAACAACTATGTTATTTATAGAAAATGTTTGTTTGAGAGGCCAATAAAAGGATATGCTTAGATTTCCATTGTACACATTAGCCTGTCCAAAAGGCATTCCATAGAAACTGTGCCAGTATTCAACGGTAAACCTTAATCAGTAATCACCATTTCTCAGAACCAGAGAAGTCTCCCTAAAATCAATAACAAATTTTCTCCCCCTTGAAATTAATTACCCATTACTTGGCATTGCTGCAAATTAGAAACTAATTTTTTAAGAGATTATGATCGTGTCAAACGTTTAATACAGTGCAAGATGAGTATTTAACATGTATAATGTCATAGGATGATGCATTGAAATCTCATAGGAAATTAAAGAACCTTAAGAAATATAGATTACTTGGTATGCATTATCAGTAAAAGCTGTTTGAATTCTAAACTATTGTTTTCTTTCAATGGTTTATGGCTAAGGCAGTTCTGAGAATATTAGACTAATGCTTGATTTTGCTCACTTCAGCAGATTACTTATCATACTAGGTGAGGTTCATACATTTGGAAACAAAGACTGTAACCACTGACTACTTACTTGATTTGATGACCTTTCCTTCTCCAGGAAACAATCGATGCAACCCACTGTACACAAAAGAAAGATGAAACAGAATAAGTATTGTTGGTTAAGATGAATGAAACAAATAACGATCATCTCAATCGAACCTTGGGCTGAAAAATGGGCAAACTAAAAAGTATACGAGTCTACCTGCACCATCTGTAATTAAATTACCTTAAAAACTGTGAAGAATGTGAAGCCGCCAACAAAGGATCTCACATTCACTCTCTTCTGTTCTGGCATCTCTTTGCACAAATGTTGAGCTATTTCCTTGAGCAAAACAAGCTGCGCTTTATCAGTACGCATTGAAATAATTGCCTGCCTCATTGATTCCCTGTCCGCCTCAAGCGCTTGAAGCCTCATGTAAAGCTTCTTTACATAAGGATCTTCAAAATCACCTTGATTTCCAAACTCCCTAGGAGTTGTTACATATTCATCAAAAGTACCAGCTCTGCTTTTGAATTCAGAGTCAATAGTGTAAACTCTGTCCGTCATATTATCACCAGCCTCGGACAAATTATCCACCTTCTTAAAATTGGAGAAATCCCCTGACCCATTATTATTATTCCTCTTCCTAAAGCTACCACTGAGCCTTGGAGAATCCGACACAAACTCAGGGCCAAACGACGACGAGTCACATGAAAATTTCCTCGAATGTTTATTCGTTCTAGGAGATTGTCCAACTATCACCTTCTCTATAACATTCTTCCCATTGAAATCCCCATCTATCTGACTATAAGTTGGAGTTTTCTCCATTTGAGATATTCTATTCTCCAAATTCCTCAAGCGATCCCTTGGAGTTTCCCCAAACACATACTTCTCAACATCAACATCAAAAACATCATCATCATCTTCAACATCCGCGGAAACATGCATTACTTTACATTTCAAAGGAGGATACTCATAAGGTGGAAAGTCATAATCACCACCTTCTACCTCTGACTCAGTTAAGCCACAACTCAGCATTCTATGCTTATAAGCCTGAACTTCACACGTAAGTGAATGTATCACCTGTTCCCTTTTATACAACAATTCCTCTAAAGCTAAAAGCTCCTGCTGATCATGACACGTCCTCTCCTCAACAAAACGTTTAAATTGTCGCGCTTCCATCTCAAGCTCAGCCTTCTCAGTCTGCAATCTCAATATCATCGACATTGTTTCATTCGCCGCGGATGAAGCAGCATTCCTCTCCTCTTCCAATTCAGAACACAAATCTTGAATCGCTTTCTGTTGATTACTAACCGCTTCACGTAAAGCCACACATTCCTCCCCAATTTCAACGCGAACAACGCCATCACCACCACCATTCAATTTTTCCACCTTTTCCATTTCATAGTGTTTCCGTTTCACCGAACGGATCCAATTCTTGGAACCTCGTTTGGAACAACCACATTCGCAATTGCAGTCGCGGCATTTGAAAATTTTTGTATTTATAGAATCATCAGAAGAATCCAAATCCATGTAATGTAATATAATAACAATGCATTCAAACCACAGCGAGTTTTGAATTATTAATCAAGTGCAGAATAAAGAAATAAATCTTCAACGGTTTTGAATTTTGAACTTGTACCTCCCTCCTTGCCAAACACCTTCTTTTCTTTCTCTTCCCCAATTGAACACACGAATCTGTACATAATAATAAATAACAATAAATTAATTACCTCAAATTTCAAATCGAACAATTATAGTAATTTATTAAAATATAACTACAATGAAAAAGGGAAATTGAGGGTGTGTGTGAAATGATGCCTTATGTGGTTTATGAATTAAAAAGGATAAAAAGAAAAGATAGGAATTTTTACAGAGGTAAATAATATTAAGAGGAGAAAGAAAAACCTTGAAGAAGTGTGGTTGAGGAAACGGAGAAGAAGGGGGGTGTATGTTTGGTTTGGAGGGAAGAATTATAATTTGGAAACCCTAGATTTTTTGTGTATATTTCTTTCTTTCTTTGTGTCTGCCCCAACACAAGGAAGGTTGTCGCTTTGTTAACGTCGTGTCTGTTCAAATATCTTTCTCTCTCTCTCTCTCACCACTAAATATTCAAACATGAAATTTGAATCCGAATTAAATGGGACGTTTTCTCATACTTTACAACTATTTACCGCGTTATTACTCTTCTTATTGTTATCTAGTCTAGTCAATAACAGGATACATAGCTACGTTTTTACCTATAATCTACACTTTTTTTTTGTTACAATCCTCAAATTATAAGGAAATTTTGTGTTATAACTTAGAGTTTCATTTAGGTGAGTAAGGAAAGTCTTGATTTATAAGTTTCCATTTCCTAGCTTAATGTTGAAATTATTAGACTAAACATTGTGACATCAACTCTTCCATCAACATGTATAAGTTTTTAACAAGTATATTTTTTTTGTCAAAGTTTTTAATAACTATTGTCACTTTACATATCTATTATCTATAATTTGTCTTTAATATTAACCACTTCAACTCATGCATGGACAAAACAATAGAAATCTAATTTTTAAAAAAGGTAATATATTTTCTATAAAAAAATGGTAATACATACCGAATCAGAACTTTTTATTTTTGGATAATGTTAAATAGTTCCATTCCTAAAAAAAACAAAATAGTTCCAAAAAGGTAACACTATACTACACTGACATCAAATGACCAGATTAATTACTTCAAAGGAAAAGACTTGTTTAAAAAATGATTTATTTCTTACCTTTTAGAAAATATTTCCCGTAAAATTTGGAGTGTGTTTGTTTGTTTTTTTGGTAGTGGCCAGGGTTTGAACCCCGGACCTTGCATATTTTTATGCATTGTCCAACCAATTGAGCTAAGCTCAAGGACTAGAGTGTGTTTGTTTAAGATTATTTGAGGAGAAATATTATTAATTTTGGAATAGAAAGTTCATTTTGATATTTTAGTGTTTGTGTTTTCAACGTAAAAAACATGATATTTTGAAAATAATTTTTATACTTGAAATGAAAATATTTTTTTATTATATTTTCAAAAAAAATTATTGTTAATAGAAGAGAGAAAAATACAAAAAATCTTTTAATAATATTAAGCAAATGGAAAATACATTATTTTTAATATGATATTTAAAAATAATCTCTAAATCATTTATATATAAATTTACACTCTATAGAAGTAATTATGTATTATCCCCTATAAAAAGTAAATATGTGTGTAATTTAAATGATATATTTCATTTTTTTTTTGGTTTCATGAAATGTTTCATTTAAATGACCCCATTTTAAGAAAAGGAGAACTATTTGGTTTCATCTATTTATACAAGTTCCGTATATATAAGACATCCACTCATCTGCATTTGTAGATGTGGTTTTCTTTTTACTAAAATGGAATCACATAGTTTTAATATTCATAGCATCGGAAATACAATTTGGTAGAGGATGATGGATATGGGATTAGACTTAGATGTCATCATACTTGTAAAAACGTGAGCAACCACGTTTATTTGTCTCCTAATAAAATTGTTGGACATGTATTTAAGATATTGATGTTGCAACATATAGAATGGGGATGAAGCAGATGATACACGACAACTCCAAGTGAACAATACTGGACTTTATTTTCGAGTCCCTAGTAACTGTTAGAAATGAGAGTTGGGAGTTTTTTTTTTCTTGTTGAAAATAAGAGTTAGGAGTTATCTATGCTCTTTTATTTGAATTGTTATCTTCTCATTAGGGACTTAGTTTTAGTTTAGTAAAACAATGGTATAACTAGTGTAAGTTCAGTTCAAGCACACCAGAGGCTCTTACTTGTCAGTTTCAAGTGTCTGCTCTAAGTGTGCAAGTTTTAGGATGGAAAGATAAAATTGGAAGAATTAGCAGCAAAGTTGAAGTGCTTTGTGTGCTGTAGACGAGTGTGACACTTGGGAGCGTGATGAGTTCAAGATGAGGGTATTTGAGTACAATAATGTTGGTGAGTTGGTACCAAGGATTGGTCCCTTATGTCTTCGGATATATAGCGGTAAGTTATGATTGATTGAATTTTAAAAATTTGAAGTAGATAGACAATCTAAACAAAACAAACACCTCAACCAGCTGAGAAAACAAAGCAACAAGCTATTCTGCACAACACGACATACAAAATGATAGCGCCACGCTCATTAGGTGAAATAAAAAAAATAAAATATATTTGAATAACACACTTTCTATACCCATATATCTATCTATCTATATATCTTTGAATTTGAAACTTGCTTCATTTTAATGCTTAGATTGTGCCTATGTGGCATATCTAAGAGAGCTCCAAACTTTCATTATCTATTGTATTAAAACAAAAACCTTGTCACTCTCTATTGAAATATCAATACAAATTAATTCTAAAACAAAACTGATGCATTAATAATATTTTAGAGCACCTTTGTATTCCCTTTGCAAACAAATGGAAGGTTTAGAGTTTCCATTCATGTAATTAATTAAAACCTTACATTTGTATTCATGAAAACAAAAACCGATGCATTATATAAAGGGAACAAATTAATTCTAAAACAAAAACTGATGCATTATATAAGTTTCCTTTGTATTCATGATCGAAACCTTACATTTGCAAATAATGTTTCAATTACATGTCATTTTCTATGATTTAGAGCACCTTTTCAATTCACTTTTTTTTCTTCCAAGAGTTCACATATTTATTTAACTTTAACTAGTTGAAAACCAAATATTTTGTTCCGTTTATATATTGACCCTTTCTCTCATCCCTTCTCACGTGGTTGTGTTAATCCTCTATACGAACCAGCTCGCCAAGCAAAAACACAAATGAAGTCCTTGGTATGGTTTTATAGCTTTATGTTCCAGAGATAAGGTAAGGTTCTTCAAGCACATAATAGTTACCTTGGTTGTGTTGTGGCACATTTTTCATCTCATCTATTGCATATTTTAGAATAAACTTTTTGGCGTTTAGTTTTTTTCGCGTAATAGTCTCCTATCTTTTATTATTATTCTAAATTTTATCGTTGATTAAATCAAGCCTAACAAGTATGAAGATTGAAGACAACGAAGAACTAATTTAGTAATTATTGTGGTTTTACTTTTAGTATGGAGATTAAATCTTGGTTTATTTAACATATATATTGGATTTTGAATATCTATATGGACATCATGATGTATGATTTATACTTTTATTTTCAGGTAGGGGAATAATATATAGAGGACCGAGCTATGTAAAGGAAGGTTTTTTTCCTTCAAAATGATATTGACGTACGTGGCTTTGTAATAAACGAGTTTTATAATTTAATTATTTATTTATTTTATTCATAACTTCATTATTTATAAAACCTCGCTGTTGTGTCTGTGAGCCTGCTTTCACCCCTTTATTCATAAAATATACCAACTATTTATGTATCATAAAGTAAGAACAAGATGAAAAGGCATAAAATGCAAGTAAGAAGTTAATAAATTTTGTTCTCGACAATTGATTTGTTGATCGATCTTGGATGTAGGTGGGGTCAATGATATAAAAGTTCTAATTAATTGGTTACAATATTCTAACTATGTCATGATTTTTCGACTCTATTCATATACACACACACACACACACAATGTTGTAGACAAACTATTATGTTTCACTTTGAATTTCATCATTCTTTTTTTTTTTTTTTGGAAGAGGATTTCATATTGATGTGTGAGGAAATGTTGAGAGGTGTACTTATGCTTATCTGAAAATATGTCTGACTATCACCGCTTGATTCTTTAAACATTTGTTGAAGGTAAACAAACATCATATTTTGAGTTTTTCCGGTATGCTCTACATGAGAACATTGTCATGACTATTGCTACGGAGTAAGTTGTTTAAAAAAATTTATATTTTTTTTCACTAATTTTTTGAGCAAGTTGGATCCAAACTTAATTTGCTCGATGCACAATAAAATTGCATTGAAGTAAAAGTAATTTTACTTTGTTGGATAACATGTTATAAGAATGATGTTTATAATTCAAATTGATGTGATGAATTTGAAAAGATAAAGGGGAAGGACATAATCCAATGTAGTAGTGTGCTTAAGAAAAACACTAAATGAATTTATACGTCATGACTATTGCTATCGAGTAAGTTGTTTCAAAAAATTTCTATTTTTTTTCACTAATTTTTTGAGCAAGTTGGATCCAAACTTAATTTGCTCAATGCCACAATAAAATTGCATCGAAGTAAAAGTAATTTTACTTTGTTGGATAAAATGTTATAAGAATGATGTTGTTTATAATTCAAATTGATATGATAAATTTGAAAAGATAAAGGGGAAGGACATGATCCAAGTTACACATTTGTAGTAGTGTGCTTAAGAAAAACGCTAAATGAATTTATACGTCATGACTATTGCAACCGAGTAAGTTGTTTCAAAAAATTTCTATTTTTTTTCACTAATTTTTTGAGCAAGTTGGATCCAAACTTAATTTGCTCGATGCCATAATAATAATGCATTGAAGAAAAGGTAATTTTACTTTGTTGGATAACATGTTATAAGAATGGTGTGTATAATTCAAATTGATATGATGAATTTGAAAAGATAAAGGGGAAGGACATGATCCAAGTAACACATTTGTAAGGACATGAATTTATACAAAATTTTTTTTTAATTTATTGCAAATTGGGTTAGAACAATTCATTAAGAAAAAGGATTCAACAAAAATAAATTTAAATCATTAACTACAATATAAATTAGTCTATAAGTTC
>Ga0315915_1010194_pt1 | contig 10488 bp, 9 predicted proteins | sample MpolbnodulesMG_FD_207738 | JGI IMG/M metagenome (GOLD analysis project Ga0315915, IMG submission 207738) | Medicago polymorpha root nodule microbial communities from Los Angeles, California, United States - branched nodules | ecosystem: Host-associated > Plants > Roots > Nodule | place: USA... | reverse complement strand
ACAAGTGAATTTAGACAAGGGTTGCGAAACATGAGAATAATCTAGCAAACCTTGAGACATATAAAGTTTCGTTCTTCAAGGATTCTAATAGCAATCAACCATGAGAATAAGTGTGGTTGCTAGAGGAATACACTCACTGCACTTCGAAAGAAGCTTTGATACGCTAAAGAGAAACTTGTCTTTAAAAAGTAGGTCGAATATAAAGTTTAGATTTAGGGTTTGTTTGTGAAGGGTTTGTTATTATGATGAACCAATAATCCCAAGGCGCTTTTTATTATTATTCTTTTTAACCATTAAAAACCCAATCTTTACAACTAAACCTTCTTCTAAATTATCTTCTAAAAGTTAATTAAATTGAATAACTTCATGTTGAAACGATAGTTTCTTTTTACTACTTCGGTAGAACCGTACAATTGCGGTTTTACTCATCAGTGCTCTTACAGAAATTGAATTAGCAAATCAAAACAATTGGAGTAATCTATGGCTTGAGCTAGATTCCAAGCTTGTGGTCAATGCCTTTAAGAATAAAGCTCTAGTTCCTTGGAAATTACGTAACAGGTGGGATAATTGCATGATTATGGTTAATAACATGAATTTTTTTGTTTCACACATCTATAGGGAAGGAAACCAGTGTGCTGATTATTTGCAGATATCTACTAGTCTAAGACCTTTTTTTGTCAGAACAAGTTAGGTATGCCTAACTTTCGATTTGTTCATCATTAAGGAGGTTTTGGCCTAGTCCCCCTCCTCTCTTTGTATTTTCATTTCTTCCTTTATTAATACATTTTGGTAGTCTAGCTCTTTGCTAGGTACTATTTTTTTTAGAGAAAAAAAAAGGGTACAATTGAAAACAAAAAGTTATTAGCATTGGAAACTGAAAGTGACATTCATTTGGAAACAATTTTTTTGGCTAAAACGACAATCATTTTGAAATGGAGAGAGTATTATTTTCTTTTTATTTTTTATAATTTACATTTGAGATTCATTCAGTTAATGATGTATATGGTTTTTATTATAGACCGCATACATCATTTAACGAATGAATTTAAAATGTTGATTTTTGCTTATAATATTAACCAAAGGGTGCAGTAAAATAGACAAAGTAAATAAATGAATGGCATGAATGTGAAAAAAAATGGTTAAATATATTTTCGATCTCTATAAATATACCAACTTTTCGGTTTAGCCCACTAAAAAATTTCTTCAACTCTTAGTCCTTATAAAATTTTCAATCACTACTTTTGATCCCAACTTTTAAGTCAATTTTTGTATTTTTTTTTTAATAAAATTGTGCTTAATATTGTAAAAAATCACTCCAAAAAAACTCTGGAATTTTTTAACAAAATATAAATTAAATACGAATTTTTAACCGCAAAAAATATATAATTCATATTTATTTCATGTTTTGTTAAAAAATTCTATTTTTTTTGGAGAGATTCTTATAATATTATTAATTTTTCTGTAAAATTTTATTCAAAAATATGAATCCTACATATGAGTTTACTTTAAAGGAGGGACCAAATGTGAAGATGAAAAACTTTTGGAGGACTAAAAGTTAAAGAAATTTTTTAGAATGATTAAAACGAAAAATTCACATATTTAGAAGGACTAAAAACATATTTAACTCGTGAAAAAATATGAGAATTATTAATAATCGTGAAATGTTTGGACTTTTAACACACTATTTTCAATGATACTATCTAGGGATGTCAATGGGTATCCATGGGTACGGATAGTATGATATCCGTCCCCGCCCCGTTGGATAATTATGGTACTCGTGCCCGTCCCTATATCTGTGCGGGTATCTCTATACGGGTAATCCACATGTATTTAGATACCCACGGATATTCGCGGGTACCCATGAATTTTTTATTTTTTTAAAAAAAGAAACTTTTTTAATTACCTACATAACATATTCCATTCAAATTTCATAATTTATACCATAATCCAACAAAAATCATGATTCTTACATAATCCCAAACAAATTTATCATACCATAATAAAAGGATAAAAACAACCAACATCCAAATAAACATCCAAAAAGCATAAAAACCTCCAAATAAAAGCAGTAAAGGACTAAAATCCAAATATTCATATGCATTCGAAGTTATTTTATATATACACATAGATATTTTAGTAATTTACTTAATTTATTAACGGGTACGGATACTCGCGGGCACAGGTATCATCAAATCTGTATCTGTGTCCATAAAATAACGGGTAGTTAAATACCCGTTTATTATACCTGTGGGTACCCGTTTAGCTACCCGTCCCGTGCCTATGACGGATTTTATCCGCAGATACCTGCGGGCTCGGATTTTTTTGCCATCCATTACTATCTAAATTAAATTTCCATGAAGGCATGAACCATTCATTCTCTCATTTCTCTTAAAGACACTATTTTCAACGTTACTGTCTAATTTAAATGGCAAGTAGAATTACTGATCCTCCAAGCCCACTAGTTATGCGTAAAGAGGTTTAGTTGAGAACTAGAGATACCGTTTTTTAGCCAAATGCAACTGTTATGAGTAGAGAAAAAATTGGGAGGTGATGCCAAGACTTAATCCAAGAAATTGATGTTTTGACATCCATTGTTTCTTATAAACACATGAAAAAGACTAAAAAAATTTAGTGGTAGTTAACTACCACCGATTTTCTGTTTTAATGTCAGCGGTAGTTAACTACCGCTTAAGTGTTTTTTTTTATCATTTTCATGTGTTTATAAGAAACAGCAGATGTCCAAACAGTCAAAACAGTAACACTCCTTAATCAAAGGTTTCTTGAGTGATTTTAATCTTGGACACAAATGGAGTAAGGTGTCCTCGTCATTTCCACAGCAAAAGCAAAGGGCGTAGTGCTTCAAATTTCTATAAGGCAACATCGATAAAGTTGGATCAAAAGAAGTCCAATGACTAAACTAGAAGGACAATGAATCACAACCAGGTTGCCATACAAAACCATTCTTAATCACATTCTTTGCTTTGGTAATGGAGTTCCAAGTAGAGGAACCTAGAGTGTGCGAATGCGAAAAAAGACGGCATTAGACACATATTTCTTGGATAGAATATTAACCCAAAACTTACATGAAGCTTGAAGCATGTCCCAAACAAGCTTTCCAATGAGTGGTGATTTAGCATATCTAGTTGTAGGAATGTCAAGGCCACCCATCTTTTTATTAGGACAACTAATCTTTTGCAAAACCCACCAAATCAATTCCAAAGTTGTTAGCATTCTTCCATATGAAATTCCGGGCTGTTTGGTCAAACTGATTACAGATGCTTTGAGGGAGCCAAACATTCTACATGTAGTAAGATGTGATGGAAGTAAAAACTAAAGAAGCTAGAGCAAGTCTACCAGAAATTGTTTGCATTTTCTCGATGATAAAATTGAAATCACTTCCCGATGCTCTTTCTTTGAGAATAAAAAATTCCAAGATTTGTTCAGAGATGTGGTGCTTCAGATGCCAAAGATTTACAAGGTGCTAGAATTGGCAATATTGATCTTTGAGTTATCCATCAAACTGGTCTCAGTCATTATAAGTTACTCTCTAATTAGTTTTTGAATCTATTAATATTTCAAACTAGTTTTGTCTTTGTCAAAAGTTTCTCATTTAAGTCTTTCGTCATGTGCCAAAAACATAAAGAAATGGATCTAATTAAGAAACATTTAACAAAGATATGGACTAGTTTGAAATATTAATAAAGTCAAATACTAATTTGAGAATAGCTTACAAAAGATAAACCATTTAATGGTTTACTTATTGATCTTTAGACCCAAGGCATGACTAAAGCAATCAAATAGGGGTAGCACTTGGGCGACATAGAATTGGTGACATTTGTTACATTGGTCAATCACAATGTCACAATCCTTGTGAGAGAGACAAAGAGAGAGAGTGAGAGACTACTTGTGACATTGTGGCTGACCAATGCCACCAATATCACTAATTCTATGTCACCCAAATGATACCCATAAAAAAAGGGTAGAAATAATAAACTTGAACTAGGACTTTTCTTTGGAAAATAAAATGACATTGTTGGCGAAAAATAAATGAAAATCATTTTAGGCTCTGTATGTTTTGGAACCTTCAAAATAGGTCTATCGCGGACCAACTAAATTGTAGTCATCGATATAAATATTGAAAAATCATGGTCATGATACATATAGTACTACAGAGGAATGAGAAAACAATGAGTGAGAGGCGAGCATGGTCAAGAGAGAGTGAGAGAGGCGGTTCCCACAAGATCCACGGTAGGCAACCACGCTGGTATTCACCTTCACCGGAAGAGAGGTACTATGGGGGGAACGGGGTCGAAGCAGGGTGCCACCATATGGGGGGATAGGGGAGAGTGGTCTGTTGTGAGACCACGAAGGGGGAAAGCGTCTGAACATGTGGATGGACAACGGGACAGGCTTCGAGAGGATTAGCGACACGGAAGAGGATGGGAGGAGCAGCATCAGCAACAGTCTAGGGTTAGGGTTTGACATGGTTCATAATTGCGGTACAGGGATATGGAGGATTTGAATGATTATTATGAACCGGAACAAGCGTATAACAAATTCGTTATTCTACAATATTCAAGGTCGAGACGTTCAAGGGAGGCTGAGCACCGTCGACCGACTGTATTTCCAAGGCAGCACCAGCGATCAGTCTCCAGGCAGCATCAACAAGTGCCATGCGCGCCTTCTGCTGGTGGTCCAGTGCGACAACACAGTAATGCACATCAGTCCAAACAGCGGCATCGGGAGGTTGTCGATCATGATCAAACTGGTACGAAACATCATAATTTTGTGTCCTTTTACCTTACTAATGTGTCAAAAGATATATCCTATTTTTCATTACGTCAAGGTTTTGAGGTTGCAGGTGAGAGAAACACAAGAAAGGGGGGTTGAATTGTGTTAGCTTTTTCTTCGTTTTCTCCTATTATAGTCCCTGTTCAAAAGCAGATAGAACCCAGCTTCTGAAGTGATGTTCAGAAACTAAATGCAGCAAATAAAACAGAGTGAGAAAAGAAAGACATAAAGCAATTATACAGGTTCCTTCGATAAACCGGGAGTAGTTCTGTCCCCCTTGCACTTCCAAGGAGAGTTCACTAAAAATGTAATATCTGATTACAATTGCTCACTGCTAAAACTAGCAAGAGACTTCAAACTACTCAAGCACAACTGCAAGAGATTTCTTATGCTCAAGAACTTAATCAAGAGACTTCCTATGCTCAAGCACAACTGCAAGAGACTTCTATTCATACAGAATTACAAAGAAATTTGTTTGAGGTTGAACACTTGATATACAATCAGTGGTGTTCACAATACAAATCAGATACAGACTCTTTAAGACTTTATAATTTCTAAGATATGAAAGTTGTTAAGAAATTCCAAGTGAACTTTGATGTGAAACAATTTCAGCAGAGTTTTGGCACTTGCAAATTGTTGTAAAAGTCTTGCTACTCTCTATGTCTTCACTCCTTTATATAGAGGTGTGAAAGAGACGTTGTATAATGCCAGCACATCAAAAAGAGTCGTTTAAAGCTTGATTAGATCACCAATGATCTGTTGCCTGATTTGGTTATTGTCCTATGAAGGAGCAATTTGAAATCCATTCCAAGTCTGGAGGAACACCGTTGCAGACACAGTTGTTGTTCTTGTACTAACAGACATAAAAACAGAGTAGTGGAGATAGTGGTTGTATACTTTGTACAAATGTCCTTTTTCAACTCGCTCCAAAGAATAAGCATCCAAAGCCTTCAAATCCTTTTGAATTAGCCGTTGCTACATCCTTCTAGTCTTCTCTGATGATAGGCGTGATTAAATCATCATTTGAACAACATCTGAAAAGCTTTAGTCTTTCAGCTTCTGATGATCTTCAGAACCTCTGATGACGTCAGCTTCTGGTGAACTGCTTTTGATGAGGAGAGTGCTTCTGATGACGTTAGTTTCTTCTGGACCTCTTCAGAACTTCAAGCTTCCTTCTTATTTAATCCATTGCTCTCATTTGTTCTTCCAGAACCTTTACTTAACTTAAAGCATTAAAAAAATTTGTCTATGGTCCTGCACACTTGAACAAATATTAGCATATCCAATTGACACTTTTAATACCTTGTTATCATCAAAACTCAAAGAGTAATGTTAAACATATTTTGTTCCAACGGAGGTTTGCGGTATTATGGAGGATGTTTATTTGGCAAGGAAATGTAACGTCAATAGTGGTGTGCTTGGTTTTGTACGTTATTGTAAAGTGAAGGACGTCGATAAATTGTTGAAGGCATTAAATAATTGTGGTTTGGGGATTGTAAGGTGGTGGCTAAGGTAGCTAGTTTTGACAGGTTAAGAAAGTTATGGGGACGACATAAGGGAGGTTGAGCACCGTCGACCGACTGTATTTCCAAGGCAGCGCTAGCGATCGGTCTCCAGGCAGCATCAACAAGTGCCATGCACGCCTTCTGCTGGTGGTCCAGTGCGACAACACAGTAATGCGCATCAGTCCAAACATCGGCATCAAGAGGTTTTCGATCATGATCAAATTGGTACGGAACATCATAATTTTGTGTCCTTTTACTTTACTAATGTGTTAGAAGATATATCCTATTTTTCATCACGTCAAGGTTTTGAGGTTTGCGGTATTATGGATGATGTTTATTTGGCAAGGAAACGTAATGTTAATGGTGGTATGTTTGGTTTTGTACGTTATTGTAAAGTGAAGGACGTCGATAAATTGTTGAAGGCGTTAAATAATGTATGGTTTGGGGATTGTAAGGTGGTGGCTAAGGTAGCTAGTTTTGACAGGTTAAGAAAGTTATGGTGACGACATATATTTTACTTTTTTTTAAGAAGCCAAAAATTATTTTTTAATTTAATTTATAATATATCAAAGTATTTTATCAATTTTTTTGTGGTGGTCAGGGTTTAAACCTCGGACCTTGCATATATTATACATTGTTCCTATCAATTTAAATGAATGAATATATTATTTTGGAAAAATTACAGTCACCTCCCTTAAAGTTTCTTTAAACGACGCTCACACCCCCTCTAGTTTTTATATAGACACCCTTATTTAACTTTCTAATTGACACTAACTACCCGGGCTTGTTAATGTCATCTCTTTGCTGTTAACATAGGTAATTAAGAGGAGCGCATTCTATTCATTTGAAACCCTAACCAAAATTTTCATGATTTTTGTTTTTTGCAAACATATTCTCTATTAAGATCTGTGTGTCTGTCTCACTCCCAAAAACATCGGATTAATGGGGCTTATCAGGGTTCTCATGATCCAGTCGTGGTGGCTGGTGGCATATTTATGGTTAATACAATAGTTGCAAATCTATATGGATCACCAAACAATAGCAAAATAATTCCTCGAGCACATTCAAAATTGCACATTGGCAAATTCCAACAAACAAACGATTAAAATATATTATCAATGAAAACCAAACAAATAATTAACTGTTTCCACAAAAAGTTTGCAATCTAGTGATATCATCTATCAAGCTATGGTATTGCCGTATTGGTATCAGATGTTGCATTTGTCCTCCCGTTGTTTATTTTCCAGGAAAAAGGAGGTAGCTGACTGTGATCTTTTTAATTTAAATAACACTTAACAAATACTTAACATTGTTAAAAATCGGGGGATGTGGGTGTTTTTACAGATTTAGAGGGAGTCTGAGTGTCATTTAAAGCAACCTTAGGGGAGCTTAATGTAATTTTTCCTATTATTTTTTATCAAAATAGAAAAAATAGTAGCTTGTCGTCCGTGTATCCCACTAGTTAACACATTAGGAAATTACAAACTAGCATGTTTTATTGCATAACCTATAATTCCTCTGGTATAAGTCAAAATGTGTTTTTTTTAAACAAAAATGTGTTTGGTTAATTAGACCAAATATTGACTTTTGCTTATATATTTTTTGTTGGTCAAGACTTTTGCTTATATTACTTGCAAGATTAAAAAAAATATTAATAATGCAATATTTAATAATTAATTAAAATGTTCCTCAAAAAGAAAAAATAATTCAAATGATTATGAAAATAATAATAATTAATTCAATATAATGAATTATATCTTCCAATTAATCAATTGGTCAACTCAATTAATAGTTAATACCATGAATAACCTAGCTATTCTCATTATCGGAAAATATGCTGACTAAATATTTTGACTTTTTTTTTTTTGAGAAAATATTTTGACTTGTATGTGTCTTTAAGAACTAATACTTTTAAACATTATACCACGCAAAAAAAAAAAAAAAAATTATTCTTGAAAGTACAATCTCACCTTTGAAAGCTGAAAGATTTTTCCAAGATCAAAACATGAAAACCCTCTTTTGTTTCTCCATTCTTTTGCTTGTTTTATCCGCGAGTTTTGGTAAGAATTATGATATTTGGGTTTTGTTTTGTACCAAATTTTACTAGTTAGCGATTCTTTGACTAATCATACTTGTGTTTGATTAAATTGTACAATTTGTTGCAGGAAATCAGATGATGATGGCTGAGGCAAAACAATGTTTAGTCTACAGACCTCATTTCTGTCGTAAATGGGAGGTTGTGATTTGCAAATTGTTTTGCAAGTTCGAATGCAAAAATATACATGCAACTGGAAAATGTCATGATGACTATTCGTGTCATTGTAATTGTTGTGCCTAAGTTGCGACTATTATTATGTCACTAAAATAATTGGAAGGTTCCAACCATCGAATGTGTTTCTTTCAAAAGAAAAACATCGAATGTGTAATATGATCAACTAATAAATAAAGTGGGTGTGTTACGCATGAACTAATAATAATTTGTTTTCGCACTTTTTTTTTACAAAAGGAATATTGATGCAATTCATTCATAATAAGGTCAGAGATACATTATGAAATTCTAATAAAGATGCGGAAACAAGCATAGTATGGAGCATCTCTAGCTAAGCTATGAGCTACTTCATTGGCTTCTCTCCTAATAAACTTTACATCAAAGTTCGGTAAATCACAAGCTATAAGACGTCTGCAATCATTGATAATTGCACTATAATCAGAAACGCTTTGCATCTTATTGTATATATTGTCAACTACGGTTTTAGAGTTCGTCTCGAAATTCACATTAACCAATTGGAGGTCACGAGCCCATTGTAAGGCCGAGAGCATGTCTAACGCCTCATATTAACTAATAATAATTTGTTTTCGCACATATTAACTAATAATAATTTTTCGCACATTTAAAAAGTAAAAAAAAAAATGTAACAGACACAAACAGAATGCTAATATTTAATAGATTTTTGGATATATAAGAGATTTAATCGGAACATTATATTATTGCTGACATTTTTATTTAATATTTTTAAATATTTTTAAATATTTTTTATCTTTAAATATTTGACAATAGCAACATTATAATTGATTTTTTATCTAAATATCGCAATGTTACATGACCGTGCGACGTCTTTTACAAGTTGGTTATGAAATTGTGGTAAATTTCAAAGGATAACACTAATTGTATCGAAACAAACATTATCTTTTAAGTATATATTCCCTTTGTTTTAAAATGAATGTATTTCAAGGTTTTTACACACATATTAAGAAATGCATTAATTAAAAGAAAGAGAGGTGTTATTTTACCAAATTATCTTAATCAACTATTTTTGTTTTTCATTAAAGAAAAAATAATACTTTGAAAATAGTTTATATAATTAATATTAATTGAAGGGTACAATTGAAAATAAAAAGTTATTAGCATTGAAAACTGAAAGTGACATTCATTTTGAAACAATTTTCTAGGCTAAAACGACACTCATTTTGAAAAAAGAGAGAGTATTATTTTTTTTTTTTTTTATAATTTACATTTGAGATTCATTTAATTAATGATGTATATGGTCTTTATTATAGATCACATACATCATTTAATGAATGAATTTAAAATGTTGATTTTTGCTTATAATATTAACCGGAGGGAGCAGTAAAATAGACAAATTAAATAAATGAATGGCATGAATGTGAAAAAAAAATGGTTAAATATATTTTCTATCTCTATAAATATACTAACTTTTCGGTTAAGTCCCTATAAAATTTTCAATCACTACTTTTGGTCCCTATTTTTAAGTCAATTTTTGTATTTTTTTTTTTAATAAAATTGTGTAGAATATTGTAAAAAATCACTCCAAAAAAACTCTAGAATTTTTTAACAAAATATAAATTAAATACGAATTTTTAACCGCAAAAAATATATAATTCATGTTTTGTTAAAAAATTATTTTTTTTTCGGAGAGATTCTTATAATATTATTAATTTTTTCTGCAAAATTGAATTCTACATATGAGTTTACTTTAAAGGAGGGACCAAAAGTGAAGATGAAAAACTTTTGGAGGACTAAAAAGTTAAATAAATTTTTTAGAAGGATTAAAACGAAAAATTCTCATATTTAGAAGGACTAAAAACATATTTAACTCGAGAAAAAATATGAGAATTATTAATAATTGTGAAATGTTTGGACTTTTAAAACACTATTATCAACAATACTATC
>Ga0315915_1010192_pt1 | contig 10489 bp, 6 predicted proteins | sample MpolbnodulesMG_FD_207738 | JGI IMG/M metagenome (GOLD analysis project Ga0315915, IMG submission 207738) | Medicago polymorpha root nodule microbial communities from Los Angeles, California, United States - branched nodules | ecosystem: Host-associated > Plants > Roots > Nodule | place: USA... | reverse complement strand
CCTCATTATTGTTGATCATGTCATTCTTTAATTTAAGGAATAGCCGCTATTTGACAATACTTTGTACTAAATAGTGTATCTTGGAATGTAACAATAGAGCGATCTGTACAGGCCATGCTATAGCGCCACTATTTAACAACATTATGTAAGTTAAATTAAATCATGAGGAAAAGAAAAGGCAAAAGTCCGTAAGTTAAATGACCTGATGGACCTTCAGCTTTGCTGAAATGCTCGGAGGTATTCTAACCGCTTCTTCACCTTTTTCTCTCACAACATTCACTATATAACCTGCCAGTGCATCACCAAGAATTTCAACGCTTGCACCTTCGGATGAACTCCCATTACAGCCAGCAGAGCTAGTGTCGAACGATGAAGCAGAAAACTGTACTCTCAAAGACTTCAGGCGTTCTTGACGTTCCTACAAAAATAGAGAGTAGTGAATAATTTGGACTGGTAAGTTTTGTTTCGACAAAACAAAGACTTCATTGAAAATGTCACCTTTTCAATTGCTATTTTCTTTTTTGTTTCTTCTCCCAATTCAGTGTCATCAAGTATCCTCCTAATCTTCTTTTTGCGTCTTCGTTTGGTGCTGAAAAAAAATGACAAAATGTGATAACGAGTACAACTCAACCATAGTTAATTGGTGACTTAATGTCAAGTATGTACAAAAACAAGTTAAAATAAGATTAAGAATAGCAAGAAAACCATATAAACCTCAAAATCTTATTTACAATATTTCATTGAAATGAGACAGCTACAGAAATTCTTATTCTGAAAGATCAGAAAAAAGAACCTGGGTGAAACAACAGAATAATAATAAACAGAAACTCGCATAAATCATCAAGTAAATTTGTTAAATTGAGATATACTTTCCTAAAATCACAAGAAAACAGAAAGCACGATGTTTTTCAAGCCACCTTTAATTCCTTTTCCATCATTGGAGCATATCAGTATAAGAATGACCCAAGAAATAAAAATGTATACATGTAAGCATCACTGACAATCAGCCAGTATCATCTAGTGCTATGTCTCAACTGTGAGAATGTCTAAAGAACTACATCAAAGCATAGGCATTGAGAAAATCAAATGATTGCATGCAGTTCAAAAAGCCACCAGCAACCTCAGCGTGAGGATGAGGTGTAGATCGTGATTACCAAGCAAAAACATGGAAGGAACTATCCAAGGAATAGGAATTAGATCAAAAGATCACATTGGCTGCAGCAATAAATTTTCTGTAACATTATTTCACCTTATTGAAACATTTATCTCTGAATCATCTGAATCGTCTGAATCGTCTGAGTCGTCTGAATCATCTGAATCACTACTACCAGAACTGGAAACAGGTATATCATCGTCACTGTTGATGATATCAGCCCGGCCCTTCTTTTTATCAGCATCAAGCTCACTGTCATTTAGACGCTTGGTTCCTCTCTGTTCAATATCATCACCCAGTGGAGATTTGGGAGGATCTTGCAAATTACCATCTCCCATAGGCTTTTCTTTGTCAAGATGAAAATTGGCATCAAAACCTATAATTTTAGTGGCCTCCATATTCAAACCTGCAGCCTTGTTATTGTCAGACAGAATTTCCCCTTCATCGCTAGTTCCTTCCTTTGTATCAGGGTTAAATTGATCAACAGATGAAGACTTCTGTACATGGCTCTCCATCGACAGGATAGGTGTACTTGTTTCTCGCTGAATTACATTTAAATTTAGTTAGAGGATATGCTTATGTCTAAAGAAATAAAACAAATTGATTCAATCAACAAGTCAAGTGGATTCCTACAATTAGGTGCCATCACCAAATTATGAGCATCAATAACCGCTTCTCTTTGCTCTATACACAAAACTATTGATTGGTGTTTTTAACACCCAAATAATCATTTGCGTGTGAAATGTAAACAAAACTACAAATGACAACATCCTCTGCTAAGGACATAGAGTATTATCTGACAGTTTCTGGATCAACCAAATGGAAAAGGAGAGTTAAAGTCCTAAAACTCACCTGTTTACTTTTTTTTCGATGCCTCCTGTGTTTCAAACGTACTTGAAGCTTCCTATCAACAATTGCATCATCCTCTTCTTTGACCTGTCATAGAAAAGCAGAAGAAAAGCATGAATTAGAAAATATACAGATATGCAGAACATCAATTAACATGGAATGCCTCTATATGCCAGGATGTATCTAATAATACATTGGTTGGGTACAAGTTCCAATATCAGTGTGGTTATTATACAAATATGTTCACACCATGCATGATTTAATCCATGTAGTTGATTCCACCTAGGGGAAAGAGGTTTTTTTTGTTATTGTTGTTTGTTCGAAATTCATATTCAAAAGGCCAAGAGCATGTTTGATTATAATATTATATATAAACTATTATACTGCTATTATGTTATTTAACAATTACGCATGCACGCACACACACATATTATTTAATTAATATTTTAATCTTTTTGTCAAAAAAATTATGATACTTTGACTTTATATAATACTTTGAAAATTCTTGCCCCAAATTTGTTAGATCTCTGGATCCTTCCCTGCCACAATAGCTTTCAAAACCCCTCAAAATTGAAAACCAACAAGCTACAGATGTCAAAAATCATAACAAATTTGACAATTAAGACTTAAGGTGACTGAAAAAATTTATGACAAATTTAATTATACTCGCACAAAAATGACAAATTTGATAACATAAGCAGCACTTGAAGTAATTATAAGAATAGCGGCTATTATATAGAAGACTGATTGAGAAAGCAGAAGAACAAACAGTGGAAGAATTAGGAATCCTCAATAAAATTGAACCATATATGCTCACCTGAATCGGGGAAAGTTAGACCATACAAAAACGTAAACAAATAAACTAATGCATTCCAAAGAGGAAATCCTCAATCATAAAACAAAAATATTTTCCTACTGTGTGAAGTTGGTTATGTCTGGCAAGATTGGGATCTACAAATGACGGCAGTAGAGATTCCGGTTACGCATCGGGCAATGCCCTGAACATGGAAATCACAGGACACTAACCCACAAGGTTGTCACCAACGACGACGCCACTAGAAACATACATCTTGAGATGGTTGACCTAATGGGCATTATAAAGGAGAAACAGGGAGCGAAAGAATGAGCTTTTTACATGGGTCTAGTGTATGACCTAATGGGCCAGGCCCAAATAAGTTTTGGTTGAGCTTAATGAATAAAGAGTAAATGGTAAGTTCTGCCAGCCAAGCACTGTTTTGAAAATAACGGACCAAACCCGAGTCAATAATATATAATGAATATATGCACCCATTATCTTACTGTTCATGTAACACTGTAGATTAGAATGGAGAAACAAGGTTGGAGAGATGAGGGTTCCCATGTACCATCTTTTAGGTCGCAACATGAGGAAAAGGTTGATTTTCGGGGATGGTATTCTTAGGGCATTGTTAAGAAAGGAGAGAAACAAAAAAAAATATAAAAAAAATATTAATTATAGTAGGTTAGTAAGGATTGGTGAGAAGGGATGATTAGTCAGGGCAATTGGTTAGCATGAGGAGATTATTCAATATGGTACGCAAAGATGCATGTGAACATTGTGTACATTTGATTTGTGAGTAAAATACGAGATCATTTGTGAAGGGAAACCCTTGGGTAGAATTTCATTTTCTATTTTCTGATTCATTTTTCGATAATACATTCCTATTCATTTGATTCATCCTATCTTTCATTCAAATCTCTTTTGGTTCCCAACAACTTGCAATTTTAACTTTGTCAAGGAAGGACTTAAGATATGTATATTGTGTGACTTAGAATACAGTTTGGTCTCCAATTTTCGGCTTAAGTTAATTCTAGTGTGATTGGGATTCAGTTGTTTCGTCATGATTCAGAATCAAGTAAATTGCGGCATCAATATAATTTTATTACTCTGAGTAATTCATTTTCCTCCTTCTGTGCCTAAAGGAATAAGCACTACAACTACAGAGAAATAACAGAAAATGAATATCGGATATGAAACTTTTGGTTTCCGTTTCATTATTAAGAATATGAACAAACTGCACACGATGAAGAAATTTATAACAAATAACACACACTAACAAGGCTGTCAAACAATATATCTTAAAAATTATCAGTTTTAGAAACGCTAATAATCAACAATTAACGGTTACTGTACTATTATGTTGATCTTGTAAGTGTACGACGTTTAATAATTAGTTGATTATACAATTTAGCCTTTAAACTATCGAACTTACTTCATTCATGTAATAATACATAAAAACTGAAAAGTAAAAGCAAAGACTAACATGAAATTAGTTTGCATAATTTAAAAATTAAATCGTACACTTATCATAATCAGGGACAGTTTGGTATACTTTTATGGACCAATATATCAATTTAGTTCGCAATAGATAACTCATAATGAAATAAAAATACCTTTTTAAATTGTCTTCTTTGCTCCTCAGAAAGATCTAATTCTTTTTCATTAGCAATGGCTGCTGCAACAAATGGATCGGTAGAATTGCCATCAATATCATCAATTTCTTCCACCTAAACAAAAGAAATCCAAAAAAAGGTAACTAAGATAGTGGCCATTCAACAGTTACGAGAACATGTTACAAGAAATGACTGCCAAAATGCATTAAAATATGAACGAAACTGGAAATTAAAAATGTAGTGATAGGATTAAAAAAAATCCAAATACAAAATAATAAACCAATTCGCACATCTATAACAAAACCGATAAACACAACTGAAGATAATTCATGAATCCCTAAAGCAATAATTAAACAATCACAGGACCCATGCACAATAGCGATGCCATAGCGGGAAAAAAAAACAAAGTTAAACCAGTATTCAAGGAAAGTGGCAGGGGATGAAAGAGGCAAATAAGAAAGATTACTCATATCAACTCTGTAATTTCTATCCGTTAGTTGTCAAGTCAATTGGCATAGCACTTAAGTGACTGCAAGTTAGTTATGATATCTGACTAAATTTATGTACTCTATAAATCTGAGTTTTCAAACTCAGATAATCAGAATATTTACACATTTCAGATTCACTCTAAAGTCTAAACCTATCTTTTCTCTTTAACCCTCCTATCTCAATTACTTTCCGGGGGGGAAAGTAACGCATGCAGCATTTTACAGTGTTAGGAAAGGTAAACTTGGTCAAACCCAATAGTTATGGGGAACAGAAGAAAAACCAATATTTCCCCAGCCAATTACTGAAGTATATTGTGTCCCCAGCCAATTACTGAAGTATAGTTAGTTAGTTAGTTGGTCAGTATGTGTTTGTGTGTGTGTGTGTGATGAGCAACATAAAGTCCCAATCATCAAGAATCCAAAATTCAGGGGGATCAAATTTAAAGAAAGGGAGAAAAGTAAGATGAACAGAACAGACTAATAACATCAATTATTACTTATTTTCTTTCCCTAACTTTGATTTCTCTGACATATACATCCAATATAAAAGATTAAAGGGCAACCCGGTGCACTAAAGCTCCTGCATACGCAGGGTCCGGGAAGGGGTCCCACCATTCGGTGTATTGTACGCAGCCTTACCCTGTTTTTTACACAAGAGGCTGTTTCCAGGACTTGAACCCGTGACCTTCCAGTCACATGACAACAACTTTACCAGTTGCGCCAAGGTTACCCCTCGTTGACTCCAATATAAAAGATTAAAACAGTAAAATAGTCAAAAATATATTGCTACCTCGTTGACTCCAGGAAATTCGAGTCCCATCAAGGCAGCTTGCTGTGGAGTGCTGGCCAAATAAACAGAAGCCCAAGTCTTACTGCCAAATGAGGCATCAATACCACTCTCATCAGAAATTATTTTATTGAACACATCCCAGTCCCCCTCAGTTTCTTTTTTTCCAGGTTCCAGGGTTTCAGGAGAAATTTTTTTTTGGAGAAAGCCACTAGCACCCTCTTCCAATAATTTGCCGTGTCGCCTGAACCAAAACCACAACCTTCTATGAGTTCACGTTTCATTTTTGCCAGATCAAATGCCAATTAAGAGCTGTACCTTCTAACAGGTCTGTTTATTTGTAGATACTTTTCAGCATCAGAAACTGACGAAGCAATTTCAGTAGTTGCCTGAGACCCAACCCAATGATTCCGCTTTTTCCATGCTTCAGTGCAACAATGATCTGGAGCTTCTCTTTCAATCAACTTATAAAGGCTTGGTAGCTCAATTCCAGCCCCGTCAAGTTGTTCCTATTCAAAATCATATCAGCGAATAGCAGAAGAAAAATATAAGCACATTTCAAGAAAGGAAGAGCTTATAATCTCAATAAAACTACAATTCATATCAATCAAGCAAAAATGCCAAAACCTAGCAACATTAGGCTCTAGTGTGATTTTAGTATACACAAAATCAAAGGGTAGGATAGTTGCACAAGATTCCCACCATTGTGGGATCTGGAGGGTGGTCAAATGATGCATGCAGCCTTAATCACACAAATGGATGGACTATTTCCTTATCCAGAACACGTGATTATCATGCAACAATAAAGCAGAATTTGGTAGTGATAAAAGGCTAAACAACAATAAATATTATGGAGATGAAAGAGTAGCATAAGAAGCAGCTCAGATCAGATTAGACCAATTTATAAAGACTGATAATGTGTAACAGTAGACACTCGGTTCAGTGGCTGGTGTAGGGGAGTTAAAGAGTGGAGTGATAAGAAGGTCGAGGGTTCGATCTCCACTTCCAACATAATACCAACAATTACTATTAATACTTTAATAGTAACATTGCTTGGTTGAGAAAAAAAGAATTGTAACGGCAGAAAGAAAGAAACAGCTTTTAAAGAGAAAATTATAAATCATAACATTTAAATTAAAGTTGGAGAAAGAATAAAACCAGTAAGTGGGAACTTTCAGTTTCAAGGTCATCCAGAGCAGCTTCCCACTCTTCTTTAAAAGCAGCCATCTCATCAGCAACAGCAGTTTCCAGCTAATGACGAAGCAAGGACAAGTGAGTCGTAAGCAAAAAAAAAAAACACAAAGATGATAAAACAAGGAACAAAGATAGAAACCAACATCATCCCCCTGTAGAGTTTGCTCCAATTCTTGTCTAACTTCACTTTCTACTTTGGCAAGAGACTCTTCTTCAAGAGTTTCTTGGGCCTCCGCAGCCTAAAAAAACATTAGAGAAGCTTGGTTAGGCCTCTTAATAAATGTTCAAAATAAAAACATAGATTATAGGGTTGCATACCACAAAAAACACTATGCAAATATTTTAGTTAAATGATATTCTGAGAGCCATTTATTAGTTTATTCTTATACTTTCTAGCTACTAGATTTTCTCATTTTTTAAGGGGGGGAAGAAAGAAAAAAAAATATTCCGATGTAAACTCTTGGGAGTTTGCTAAAATTTGGAAGACATACATATATGGAACAGTTATAAGTCATTTCAAAGGCCTCAATGTGGAATGAGGTTAGATCTCTACTGGGTTGTACATTCGTGCGTGAGAATAGTATTGGATATATTAAGATGACTGTACAGCTGTAACTAACTGATGGGCCTCAGATCCATGTGCATCTTAATTAAGTCAGCCATAGAAGGGATAGGAGGAAGAAGGATGATGTTAGGACTTAGAATAAAGAGGAGTTTGTTAGGATTTGAGCTAAGGAGTTACTTAGGGTAGTTGCTAGTTGAAGGGTAGTTAGGTTTATCATGTATAAATAGGGAGGTTAAAGAATCGGAGAAAGCATCGTTAATATTATGAAGGGGAAACCCTTGGAGAAGAGTTTTTCTCCTATACTTTCTTATTTTCTCAATACAATTGTGCATCCTTTTCAACTCAATTTTTGGGTTCCAAACAGGCAATGGTGTACAAGAATCTGTTATGCATGGCTCTAACAGACAGGACAGGTGACAGCCAGCAATTGGAAAGAGTGATACAGCAATCATGAAGGTTGAAAGGGGGCGTGAACTTGAGGGACGGTGGTGAATATAGGGTCATTATTTTTTGGGGTTTACTTTGGGTGGCTGGAGTCCGGGTATTCTCCATTTACCATAAGCTCCATTTACCCCATTTAGGGTCTTGGATGAATGACATGTGGTTAAAAAATATTCAAGGGTTGAGATTTAAAATTAAAAAATAAGTTTTATTTAATAAAAAATAAGGTGAATTATGTTTTCTCTCATCGGAAACCTTCACCCTCTTCTTCTCATAAGCCTTTCATCACTGTTATTTGCACAAATCAATTCCTATTCCCAGATTTAAATAAACAGGTAATGAGTTCATGGTACTGCTACATCTATTTGAGATTTAATGATGTTTTTGAACATAATTTCCAAATCAATTGTAAATCCACGGTTGCTCAAATTATTACAAAGGATTTGTATCAAATTTTAATGGTTTGATAACACACACGGTGGAGGTTGGAACGGCGGCGCTCAAAGCATAATAGAACCAACAGAACAGTAACAACAACATTAATAATGGATCAATTTTTGACGGCGACGGCGAGACAACGCTGTGATGATAAAATTGACGACGCGAGCAGAAACCAGAGGAAGGGGAAGAGATGGGCGTTGTGATTGACGGTGGTGGATGGAAGTTGATGGCGGCGGCGACGTTGAGAGGAAGATGGAAAAATGGTCGTGCCTAGAGAAAGAGGGAACAAGAGGACATAATTTTTTTATTTATTAAATAAAACTTATTTTTTAATTTTAAATCTCAACCCTTGAATATTTTTTAACCACATGTCATTCATCCAAGACCCTAAATGGGGTAAATGGAGCGTATGGTAAATGGAACATACCCGGACTCGTTTGCAGCCGCACCAAAAACCATTCCTACCTTGTACGTATTGATTGCTAGTGGTTTTGCAAACAGATTGGTGATATAAACAGAAAGAAAAATTATTAAATGGTTGGACTCAAATGGATAGTGAACCTCAGTTAAGGTCTCTAATCTTTTCGCACAATCCAATTCAAATCTTGGCTTAAACAATCTTTGGTCAAACTTTAGTTTTCTATCTATCAGTCGAACTCCAAATTATCCAAACACGATTAACAGAAAGAGAAAAAAAAAGGACTTGCCAGGCGTAACGTAACAGGTTTCTGTCGGCATTTCCACACTTTCTAACCCGTTTTTGAAACACTGAAGGTCAACTGAAATTGAATACAGACAAATGATTTTCTGATACAAAATTGGGGAGATATGTATAATACATCAATTTATATACAACTCATGACTCTTACAATGTCTAAATTCTATGATGCACCTGTCACACGCAAATGACTACAAAAAAATGTATGAAGAATCCACGATATGCTTTGTCTCTCTATACCAATTTTGAACTAAAAAAATTTCATTACTCCTATAAATATCTACCCACACACAAAATAACTATTTCTAATTTGAGTAATTGACACTTTTCTTCAACCTTTCTCTCTAAAATAATTTAAACCAAAACAAAAGACCAGGTTCTGCCATATTAATACTTATGGAAGACTGAGAACTTGCCATTTGCTGATATGTTAGTAGTATACTCATCATGAACCTAAGTAGGATTTGGGACTAACTTCGGATGAGAAGCTGCATAAACAGAAGAATTCACATCAGTATTCAAGTGTGAGAGCAGATGTTGAATATCTGGACGTAAACTCTCCGCTGCCCTTCCAATGAGTGCCAGAACATCTGGTCGAGGTTTGCTGCTAGCCTGCACAGGCCCTCCCTGCCCCTCATAGTGAATGACATGATGACTGAACACCAAGTGATAAAAATTAGTGGCAACACAGAAAATAGGGATTTCAAGACTTGTTATAACTTCTGGTAAGACGTTTTAAAACAAATTGTTAAGACTTACAGGAAATCAATGATATCTGCTATCTCTGATGCATCAACAGCAGTTGATGTCTGGGAATTCTTTCCAAATACATCCACCAATACACTCAAGAGTATAGATAGGGTCTGTGACATTTTTCAGAAGATGACAGTAAAACAGTTACCCAAAAAATTAATGACACGTTAAAGTTCCAATAAATTATGTAAAAATGCATAATAAGATCCAAACAATAAAGAAGACCATGAGCTATGAATAAAGGTAAACTAGACCTGAAAACAAATCAAAAATTCAAAACATCTTTAGCACACTTGAATTTACACTCCACATAATTTCATTAATCGATGGATAAAAAAGGAAGGACATACTGAGACAAGACCTGACAAATCCTGATGTAACCATGTTAAATCCTTCGAAAATAATAATAGGAAATTTAAAAACTTGTTATTTATATATGACGATATTTGGTGTTCCTCTCTTACAGTAGTTTACTATGTGGTAACATTTTACTTCTAGTTTGTTATTTCTTTTGGTGATGTGGGACGGACTCTTTAACACAACCCTCACGCCTAGCATTATTGGGCTTGGTGTGTGGGATATAAATGGTGGGTGGCCCAAAAGCAGAAACCTGATAGCAGGTGGCCCAATGGATATTGGAGGAGGCTCTGATACCATCTTATAATTTGTGGTTGGGCCTAACACAACC
>Ga0315915_1010191_pt1 | contig 10490 bp, 2 predicted proteins | sample MpolbnodulesMG_FD_207738 | JGI IMG/M metagenome (GOLD analysis project Ga0315915, IMG submission 207738) | Medicago polymorpha root nodule microbial communities from Los Angeles, California, United States - branched nodules | ecosystem: Host-associated > Plants > Roots > Nodule | place: USA... | reverse complement strand
GGTGATTACTGATACCTTTGATTCTCTTATGTTTTCCAGGTCTGTTGAAATTTGTAGGTCTTAAGGCGTCAGTTTTACCTTGCCTTAGATACCAGTTTCTTATTCGTAATTAGTCACTATTGCAACTGTTCGGATTGTTATGCTCGAAAGGGCACTTTGATGCTTCATGCTGTTTTGAGGAAGTTGTTGGATCGTGGATGTGAATTTTGTGTTGGTAGTCGATCTATTTGCTAGCTTTGAACCCTAAGCGGTCTTAGCAGATGCTCACTTTTCACTGTTTTTTCTGCTAGTTTCGTGACTGTACACGCGTTCGTCGGATTGCATTTGTGACAATTGTATTTGAATTGTACCTGAGTCAGGTCTAATGTTCCTCCAATCTCTATATCTTTCTATTTTATTTATTATATTTTTTCTTTTGGCGAAAAAAAAAATAGAGGGCTAACTTGGTCTAACAACCAAATGTTCCATGTAAGAAAACAGGTCTTGTCAAATTGTACGAGGGTTGAATTGGTCTAAGAAACAAAATGCATGTTCCATGTGCACGAGTCTCGATTACGGTCTATGGCCCTATCTCTAGAGAAGTGATACGTTGACATCCCCATGCGGAGGTACCACTCTTGTACCACCCTTACTTATCAATTATAATAATAAAAAATTGAGTCAAATAAAAAATTAAAAAAAACAGAGAAACGGTCTTCTCTATCCTCCATCCATCGCATCTTTCTTTACCCATGGTTGTTCCGTTTTTCATCCATCGCTACCCTCTCCCACCACCACCCCCATCTCCCCCATCCTTGTACCGACGTCCCACCTGCTCTGCAACATAACACTCCACCAGCACCACCACGATCGCCGCCATCACCAGTCCACAACCCTTCCTGTTCACCACCATTATTGTTATCTCAAATCGAACCAATACCATCGCCATCTCTCGCTGTCGTCAACAGTAATCGCCGTCGTCTTCGTCGCCGGTCTCACTTTTCGTCCTCTCCCTCCCAGATCTAGAAATTTGCGTTCTCTCTCTCATTTCTGAGTTTCAGATTTGTGACGGTGGTGGTTGTGAGAGAGGGTGAAGGAGGAGAGGAAAAAGATGATTGTGGTGGGGGGAGGTTGAGGGAGGGTCGACGATTTGAGAGAAGAGAGAGAAGAGAAAGATTAGAAGGAGTAGTTGAGGTGAAATTATGAAAATGCCCCTGCCACATAGGGTGGTACACTAATGGTATGAAATTTTTTGTGTCAACCAAGCATTCTCCTATCTCTATGAGTGTTTGCCTGCTTATATTGACTGTATATTTTGTTTTTTGCGGTGACTAATGTCTTCCCTTCCTAAATGTTAAGAACTTAATATAAACATTGTTATGCTCGATAATTATTTTTTTTTTTACCAAAATTTACATCAATTTATTCAAATTCACAGAAATATATTAAAATCATAATCCATAAAAAAAACAACCCAAATTCAACGTCGTTCAAATAAAAAAATATTATCATCAAATGGCAAAACATCTATAAATAAAATAAAGGGGTTAAATGTGTTTTTAATCTATAAAATTATAAACTTTTAAGTTTAATCCTAAAAGATTGATTCACTTTGGTCCTTATTTGCATTTTATAGGGACTATGTTGGAGGACTAAAAATATCTATTTTTATAATTTTTTTTTAAATATGGACTATTCTTATAACCCACTTGGGTTGGCCTGATGATATTGATTTGAGATTTGGAAGTGTTCTTCTCCTCAATGTCTCAGGTTCGATTCTCCCCATTGTCAAATTGGATGGACTAATTTAGTTTCTTAAAAAAAAAGGGTGAATAGTGCTTTTCTCCCTGTAATATAGGTCATTTCCGATTTTTCCTATGAAATTTTCGATTTGATTTGCTTTCTTGTAAACTTTTTTTTTTCTTCCGGAAAACATCCCTCCTCAATCCAACTCATCAAATGCGCATATATGGTGCTGACTTGGCTTTTTTTATTTATTTTTAAAATATCTGAAAATTAATTTTCAAAAATAAAAAAATCCTAAAAATATTCAAAAAAATTTCCAAATATTTAAAATCGATTTTTTCTTCAAATATTAAAAAAAATCAGAAAAAACGATAAGATTTTTTCGAAATTCAAATATTAGAAAAATCCGAAAAAACATTCGGTTTTTTTTTTTTAAAGATGGAGTTTAATTTTCAAAATAAGTAAAAGTTAAAATCAGAAAAAACAAATTCGAATTTTTAAAAAAAAAGTCAGATTTTTTTTTCATATAAAAAAATATTTTTAAAACTTTTTCTACAAAAAAAATTCTGGAAAATATTTTATTTTTAAAAATATGTATACAAATTTAGAAAAAAATCAGATTTTTTTTTCGAAAATTTTATTCCAGATTTTTATAAAATCTTTTTTGAAATTAAAATTTTAGAAAAAAATCATTTTTTTTTACAAATTATGAATATTTTACGAAAAATGAAAAATTCTAGAACTTAATGTATTTCAAAATTTTTGAAAAAGTTCAGATTTTTCTTTCGAAATTAAAAAGTTAGCTTTTTAGTTTTTAAACAAAAAATAAAAAATTTGGAAAATATTTTTCGTAATAAAAAAAACGTTCCAGAATTTAAAAATAAAATCGTCAATAAAAAATTTCCTGAATTTTTTTTCTAATTTTTTTATTTTTAAAAATTAATTTTCAAATTTTTTAAATTATTTTTATTTCTAAATTAATATAAATGAACTTACATTATAATTTTTTTTAAAAAAATAGGCACAAAGGCCACGTGTACCCTTAAAAAATAAAATTAATTATACAATCAGCGTGCCACATAAGCATATATGCACAATCAACATGTCACACAGTGTACCACGTCAGCAAATGTGCAGAGTCATAGGGGGAGGGGGGTCTTCCGGATTTTTTTTTTTAACGATATGGAATCCAAATCGAAAATTTTATAGGGTGGCAAATCAGAAATCACATATATTACAAGGGAATAAAGCACTATTCACCCAAGAAAAATATGGACTATTCTTACAAACTACAATATTATGAAGGACAAAAATTACCATTAAAATTTTATAGGAACTAAAATTGAAAATCCATGCTTTTGTCTAGACTAAAAACATATTTAACCTTAAAATAAAATGAAAGTGATTGAAATGTTAATGCCTCTGAATCTATAACTAGGGTGAGAAGAAGCAAGATCACTCGATAGAAGCGTGTAGTCTTTTCTTCTTCTTTAAAAGAAAGGTATGGTCTGGCCTACTTTTTCTTTGAAGGAAAGTAGGTCATACCATACTTTTTTTTTACAAAATTGTCGGTTTATGAAAATTGAGGGGCAAAAGTTCAACTTGGTCTAACTCGTTTAATAAAAAGGTCAGACTCACACTCTCTAAAAAGTATATTAGCTCTCTCATACACACACACACCACCACCTCCAATAGTTTCCAAAATGATATTCCCTCCATCCCAAATTATAAGTCACTTTAGAAAAAAATTTGTCCTAAATTGTAAGTCGCTTTACATTATCAATGAAACATCTGAAGTTATTTTTCCAATTGTACCCATAAGTATTTAGTACTCTTTTTTTTCTTCCAATTTTTTAATTTATCTTTCTCATACCATAAATGAAGTATAATTTTCTAAAATAACTCATAATTTCTCTTTTTCCATACAACATAAAATACATTTTTTAATATGTGTGAAATAATCAAAATGAATTATAATTTGTGACGGAGGGAGTAACCAAATAAAATAAGGCAAAATAAATTTCACCTTTTTCCCTTCAATTTTCATAAATCGACTATTTTGGCCCATAAACTTTCAGAATAGCACTTTCGTCGCCCAACTTTAGTCTCTTTTGCAAAATTGATGCCCCCCTTGATTTTGACCAATTTGACGCATCATAAACACTAAATTTAATGACTCGGATGCCACATGCGTTTTTTTTTGTTGAAGAAGCAAAATTAGCCTAGCAAAATTGACACCGGGGATAATTGAAATTGACCATCAGATCAACCCAAACAGGGTTTGCGTATTTTTTTTTGGTACAAAGGGTTTACGTATTTTAGTATGAGTTAATTGTTCAATTTATCCATATAATAGATGCGAAGTCTGAAAATACAATGTAATGAAAAAACACATATTCCACCCTTATAATTTAAAAATCTTCTATTTTTTGTCCTCCAACAATGTAGTAACATAGAAGACACTAATGCGCTAGTAAATCTTGCCATATAGAAAAGGAACTATTTTTCCATGCAAATACAAGGTAGACAAAAGTGACTTAGTGATTTAATGTTCTTATAATTGTTGCTAAAATTAAAATAACATGCACTTCTGTATGATTTTTTTTTCTCTTTGTTAAAAAATTAGATCTGATCCAATCCAATTAACTCTGATTTAGAATGATTGATTCTGTTGTGAATTCGTTGCAAAAACACACCAATAAAAATTTGATGCGTAGAGCAAATAAAACCAAGGAATTAAAATCAAGCGGGTAACAAAATAATTCAAACAAAAATAAACAGAAAGAGATAAAGGAAGAAGGAGAACACAAGAATCTGTTTACCCAGTTTGGTCTAATGATGACCTACTCTAGAGGAGAGAGCAGCTCTCCATTCCACTATAATGATATGAGTTTCTTTACAAAGAGATATGAGTTTCTTTACAAAGCGGGTTACAAGAATTAGTCTTCAAACCTAATTCTACCCAAGTTCCAATCTCTTTCCGTGACCAAGAGACTCAATCCTAACAATGTTTTGTTCAAGGTGAATCAAAACAATCGCAACCCTAGTGTTTGTTGCCAAGAGAAATTTTCTATAAACCCTAGTTTGTATGTTGGCTTCTAAACCCTGTTTTCTACACACATATTCATCTGATACAAGGTTTATATTTATAGTGGAAAACATCCCTCAAAAATTGGAAAAAAAAACAGGCCCAAAAGCTGTTTTATTTTTCTGCTCCTGCGACAATTCGGCCACCGAAAAATTACGAGACAAAAGTCTCCAAAAAATTGGTCAAATTCGGCCACCGGACAGAACCATTCGGCTACCGAATTTGACAGACGGGATGCATTATTTTTGAGTCACTTTTCAACATATTCATTCATACTTTTTATCCACATATAAGTATAAAATACTTTGTCGAAATAAATTTGGGGTTCGAATCTCATACACCTCACTTATTCACCTTTAAGGTGAATTTCTCTAACAACGGGGTCAGTGGCGGATCCAGGACCCTAGTTCAGGGGGTGCAAAAAATTTTGTGAATAAAACTTTGCAAATTCAATTAGTTTTGCATTGTCAAAGCTACTTTTTTTTTTATTTATTTTACATACTATATTTTTAATTTCAATTTGAATTCTATTTTGTTTATAAATAAATAAATTTGAATTATAATAAAATGTTTATTTGAAAATATGGTATATGACCTAAAAACCGACTAATCCGAAGAACCAATCCCACCGTCCACTATATAAAAAAAACTACATCAGTATATAATATACTATAACACACAATAAGTATACATAAAAAACTTGGCCAATACATATATGGATGGCCTATGCTCTATAGTGATAGTCCATCAAATAATAACTATCTTCTAACTTTTTAATTTATAAGTTATATACCGTTAGAAAAAAGAGAGTTATATATCAGTAAAAATTAAACATCTCTCAGCCCAAAGTAACATAAACAAACAGAAACTGGTTGGCCCAAACCCATGATAAAATACAACCCTAATTATTTAAAGAATATAGCCGCCACCCTTCATCTTCTCTGTTTCTTTCCTGTCTTCTTTTCTGCTCCTTCCACTTCTTCTTCCAACGCGTGAATGCCAATCAAACTTTACTTCTTTTCTTCATATTTTTATTTCTTTATGAGAGAAGTAGCAAGCCATGGGTGCAAAATGAAAATTCAAGGGTGTGCAAAGTGCAATAACTAGAAGGTTATCCAAGTAAATTTTGAAAGTTCAGGTGTGCAGGTGCACACCCTCACTTGCATGTAGATCCGCCCCTGAGCAGGGTTACTTGACAATTTTTTTTTTAATGTCATGAAGAAAAGACGATGAATCACGTTTAAAACTTTTTTTTGAAAATAGATTAAACTAATAAATATTATTAAAAAAAGACGATGTAAGATATTTTCACATATATTTATTTTTTCCTTTAATGATTTCGTTGTTTTAGTGCAATGAAGTTTTGTTCGTCCCCTTTGATGCAACATTGTTTTGCTATCGGTATTGTTAAAACATTTGTTCGATTCAAATCAACTCTAATTTAGTGTAGATCTAATCAATAACTTTAAATCGTCAACATTACATATATGGAGGCATGAGTATTTCAGACAATTGAATATAATCATATTTTATAATTATGTATTTTACCGTTTTATGTTATTAATATGAATATTATGAGTTTGTTCGTAAATTTATATATTTTTTGATAAATAAATAAATATCGTTTATGTTTCTGAACAATGATTTTTGTGTCAAAACAAGTGTTGTCTTTTTTAGAAAGAAAAAAGAAGTGTTGTTGTCTTTATGGTGACCTGTCCTTGTTTATAGAGGGAAAACATGTGTATATGATCTTGTCTTGTCAAATTGTATGAGGGTTAACTTGGTCTAACAAACAAATTCTTGTTTCATGCAGGAAAACAGGTCTTATCAAAGGTTTTGTGAAGTTATACGAGGGTTAACTTGGTATAAACAAAAAATGCCTGTGTGTTTCATGTGCACGGGTGGGTACCAATCCATTATTGTGTTTCATGCTGCTTTATATTGACCATGTGTAATTATGGTTATGTGAAGATAATAATTGATTTTAAAATAATCAATTTTATAAGATTAATTTCAAGTGATAGTGAGTTGATTATAAGATGATATATTTATGTAAAAATGGATTTAACAATAAATGTAAGGTTTATTTTTATTTTATTTTTTGTTTTATTTAAAAAATATATAAAGTCAAAATTAATTGCAGAAAGAAAAAATTACAAATTTCAGCTTTAAGTATCATCATTAAAATATGACAAAATCAATTCAACATTTACTAGAATCTCTTTTGATCTTTTAAAATTGAAATCAAACATATGTTATTCATTTTGTTGCGGTGACTAATGTTTCACCCTTCTAAATGTAAAGAAATCAATATAAACATTGTTATGCTTGATGATTACTAGTTTTTTTTTACTAAAATATATATTAATTTATTTAAATTGATAGAATATATGAAGAAAAAACACATAAAGTTCATGTCCTTTAGATTGAAAATTATGAAACTACGAACTCACAATACCAAAATTAATAACATAAAATCACAAAACATATAAATGTGACGAAATGAAAGCTGATGGAATACACATGTTTTTAAATCTGTAAAAAAAGACAAAAATAGGTTAAACTGTCCGACAAGAGTCTATAATCTGACCTACTTAAAGTTTGGCTTGGTCTGACCATTTAATAAAAAAGGTTAGGCCCGTGTTCTTTAAAAACCCTTTTAACTTAAATATGTTAGACTTAGACTCTTTAAAAAGTCGACCGCCCTAATTTAATAAAAAGGTTAAACCCATATTTATTAAAAATCCTTTAAACTTAATTATGTTAGACTTAGACTCTTTAAAAAGTCTATTAGACGGCCCTAAACACACAAACAACTGAAATAGTTCTCAAAATAAGAATCAAATGAAATAAAACCTAACAAAATTTAGACTATTTAATGGTTTGTTTTTGAAGGACTATTTAATGGCTTAATGGTAGTGTTTTTAAAAGTAGGTCAAATGATTTTTTTAAAGCTTAACACAAAATAGACTTTCAATCACGTTAATAGGTTTTGTCAAAAAAAAAAAAAAAAATCACGTTAATAGGTTGGGTAAACATCATAAAAAAGAAAGTAAATCTAACTAATTAATGATAAATAGTTGTCTTCCAACTCTTTGGTGACACGTTTTCGAAAAACATTTAAGTTCTTATTTTTATTTTAAATTATTAAGAAAACACTAGTCTGTACTAATTCTTTAGCGACAATATTATTCGCCGACTCAAATTGATATAAAAAAGAATCTAAAATATTGAGAAGGAGCACACTACAATATTACAAGCCAACACTAACAAACAAACGCAAATGAGTTTATAACTAACTGATTAATGATAAACAATTGTTTGACATATGGATTGTATGTTTGAATTACACTATTGAGTGACTCATTTCCATAAAAATGTAACTGTTGTATTATAGTTAATGTATTATAATTATTCTTATTTTTATATTGAAGATATTTATAAACATAAATTTAATTAGATCTTTAACGAATTGTTTGTCATGTGTATAATTTTTACTATATTATTATTTCATAGTTAATATTTGACTAATAAGTGTTTGATAAATTTAAAACAAACACATCCTATACACTTAATAGATTAGATACTAGTCTTGTGGAGTAAACCCTCGTGGATTGTTTAAATAATTTATATTTGAATCGTGATTGTGCCAAAACATGTGTTCTTAAAAGGAAAACAGGTCTCATCAAGGTCTACTCAAATTGTAGGAGGGTTTACTTGGTCTAACAAACAAATGCATGTTCCAAGTGCACGAGTATCAATCCAATATTGTGATTGTACCACTTATGGGTCCTATATGCTGAAAATATTTAGGTGATAGTGTTTTTTTTTACATATAAATGATTAAAATAAATTATTTTTGATGAGATAATGTCTGATTAAGAGATATAGAGATATAAACAAAGTAACCAATGTCACCAAAATTTAATCTCATCCAAGTGTAACCCATTAAAAAAATTAAATATTTTAATTTTCAATAAAATAGATACTTAAATTTTCAATAATATTTACCATTTTAAATCCTTAAAAAAATGTCATTTGGACATTCGTTGATATTCCTCTCTTTTAATAATACTAGCTACTTATATTGACTATCTACTTAAGTCACACACACCAAAAATCAAATATGTGTAAAAACCACTTATTTTTAAGTGTCTTGCTAACCAGTGCCCTAAGGACAATGATCAAAGATTTTTATAATAGAAACTTTGTCTTGAAAATATAAGTTTTACTTTTTTCTTAGCAATAATTATACCACTTTTCGATGCAAATTTACTTATTTTAGTACTTTAACCAATGTCCAAGGGCAATGGTTAGCATTTTCCTATTTTAAAAAATGAGATAAAAAGTGACGCTAATCGCTACTCTAGACCGAGAATGGCTCAAAAATCACTCGTAAGTTGTGAATGAGTAAGACGAAAAAGAGGATTAGAAAAACATTGAGAAAGAGGCGACTACTCGTGATAATTGTTGCACAAATGTATGAAAAATATCTTAGCTTAACCATATCATTCAAGTAACCAAACAATTAAGCTCAAGTGATTAATAAGTTACAAAATTGTTCAGGATTTCATGAGTTTGATTTATGAATAAAACAATTTTTTACTAAACTTTACTTAACTTTTGACCGAACTACGAATTATCAAAACTCTATTTCTAAAAACAAGAGGTTCACACCAAAAATAAATAAATACTTTTTCCAACTGTCGCTTTACTCTTTAAAAACAAATTTGCATTAGGTGACCGAAAAATAAGTATAACCACCTCAACATTTTTGCAAGTGGGTTGAATATTTATTGTCTATTTGGATAACTAATTTAATTTGTACGTTATATCATAAACATTTTTTTTTTACAGTAACAAAGTTATATTATTTCATTCTTAAAAGGCTTAAATGTTTAATTTGTTCTCAAGTATCGGTTTGATCCTATAAGTAATAAAAGATCCGTTTATGTTCTTTAACTTTATTTCAAGTATTAGTTTGGTCCCTTCTGTTAAATTAATGAAAAAATGTTAAATTTTGGTCTCTTAACTTATTTAATAAAGTTAAGGGACCTAAACAGCCTTTTATTACTTATGGAACCAAACCAATACTTAAAATCAAGTTAAGGGACCAATTGAGCATTTAAGCCTTCTTAAAAATATGAGAGATACAAGATGGAATATAATCAAAGATAAGTACTTATATAGAATATCATTTAATTTGCACTTGTAAGTAAAACATTTTTTTTTAGCAAATATGTATTGTATTAATGAACTTTATCAATTTGAATGAAAAAAACATCAATAAAAATTGATTTTATGTGGTTTTTCAAGTATTTTGAATGAATTTGTGATTTTTTTTTCAATTCATTAGTGTTTTTTTTTATAAGAATACTTAAGTGATAAATATGTAATTCATCTGTTGACTAGTAATTTGACTTTGCAATATCGTTTATTAGGTGACAAACTAATAAATTTGCTCATAATATTGCTAGAGCATCTTTATCTGACACTAACCCTCGTATTTTCTATGATATACCACCCACTATATACTCTTTAATCATGTATGAAATGCATTAATTTTCCTTCTACTGAAAGAATATGTAGTTCATCCTCATCTATTATTGAACCTCCGCGGTCAGAAAAAAAAAACTCTAGTGACCCTTCCAGACACTTTACTTTATATATATATATA
>Ga0315915_1010186_pt1 | contig 10493 bp, 5 predicted proteins | sample MpolbnodulesMG_FD_207738 | JGI IMG/M metagenome (GOLD analysis project Ga0315915, IMG submission 207738) | Medicago polymorpha root nodule microbial communities from Los Angeles, California, United States - branched nodules | ecosystem: Host-associated > Plants > Roots > Nodule | place: USA... | reverse complement strand
TTCAATCAACACTCATTTGATTCAAACAATATTCTTTTTATATCTTCTTTGAGCTTGTGATACTACTGTTTTGGTATTCTTCCAATGAGTATATATATGCACTTGTAAGAGAATTCTTTCTTGTCAACTTCTGTGAAAAGACTTAAGTGCAAACATCAGTAGATCACTATTCATAAAACGTAGTGTTTATTCCATAAGGTTTGTTATCATTAAAACATTCATCAAAAAGATTTTTGTTTCAACAAACTTATGGTAGATGACTTACCAGACTTCCAAGCCTTCCCTCTTTTCACTAATTTCTCGAGAATTAGACCTGAAGAGTTATTTATAAGGAGAGGGCTCTATGAGAGTCCAGCTCTGAAAGTTCTGAAGGAAGAAATCAGAGAAGAACTGGCAGCTCAGAGGCTTAAGCAAGAAGCTCTGGAAGCTCAAATGGGAAGCATAGTAATTGATCAGGAAGTTATGCAAAATTAGATAACAGAAGTTAGAGCATGATGACACTCTGTTATCTCTCTTTTATTAGCTATTTTTAGTTAGTTTTTATGACAAAGTCATTTGAAGTATGAGGCAAAAAAGGGTCCAAAGCACAGGAAGCAAGGAAATTTTCAAAGAGCAAATCGGGCCCCGAATTCTCACATTCGGGCGCCAATTTTGGCATAGGAAAAGAGCCTTTGGCTCGACAAAAATCTGGCGCCGAATTATCTTGTTCGGGCCCCGAGTTTGAAGCACAAGAAGAGCCTTTGGCTCGACAAAAATCGGGCGCCGAATGGGAGAGTTCGGGCGCCGATTTTGCGCAGGCATGGGCTTTTGGATTGGTTTATTTTGCAATTCAGGCACCGAATGTTACACTTCGGGGCCCGATTTTTCACTAGCCTATTTAAGCAAACTGCGTTTTCTGATTAAGGGTTGACGAATTTTGAGACCTAAAGCATATTTTTGGAGCAGAGGCTTGTAGATCTGTTGGGCAACCATCAAAACTAATAGTCAATCATCCATTACATGTATGAATCTTTCTTCTTATGTTAGTTAGCTTATACTTTAGATATGAGTAACTAATTCTCTTGTGGTTAATTCCTGAGATGAAACCGATGTAATCCTATGGGAACCCTAATTTGTTGAACTCCTTTGAATTTCAATGAAAGTTTAGTCTTTATTCATATTACTTTGTGCTTAATGCTTTTTGTATGTTTACCATCGACTATTAACCCTAGCTTTATGAATATACGAACTGATCATAGAAGTTGAATGACCACTAACCCTGGCTTTTAACTCTGAACTAGGTAGTAGGATTAACCTAAGTAATCAAGCTAGAGATAGATCATTATTAAGTTATGACATACGGATTAACGTTCTTTCAATACCTCCAATGGTTTCGAATTCACTTAAGAGATTAAGGGGTTGTCACTTGTGAGGAGAATTCTAGGTCAAGAGATTGGGTAGAATTACTAAGTTAATCTGTCGTGAAACTAAATAATCATTGATTGAACTAGGAGTGCAAATTACCGTAGGAGAGCTTCGGAGGATTCGAAGGTCTTAACCATACTTTTCTCAAATTTTCTAAAACCAACTTTTTATTGCTTTTCATCCGTTTATGTTACAAAACAACTCAACTGCCTAGGGCATCAATACAAATTTATTACATCCTCTTTAATAATGATATTGTTAAGTAGAAGTTAAATACAGTCCTCGTGGAACGAATTATTATTACTCGATTGAATTTGATTCACTTGTCAAATATCCATCATCCAGCTTAAGGAGGATTCCATTGCTCATTTGCTTGAAAAAGTAAAATTGTTATCTTTCTCGCGATTGAAAGCAAAAAGTCCATCTTTAGATTTTGATTTTAGTCATTAGTGAGTTAATCCTTTAATATATTTGGGGTTAGCCTCCTGGCTGAAATTTTCAATACATAACTTGAAGCAAACATGTGAATGTTAACTTTTCTATCTCACATTTCCATCAATAGTTATGAGTGACATAGTATCTCTAAATCTCGATTGATGGTTTCATTTGCAGTTTTTAACAAATCTCTTTCTACTTTAAATCTTGAAAAACTGTTTTGCCTTTTCCCAAATGCAATCAAAAGTGAACTTAATTGGTCGTACATTGACAACACTGTCATTATAAGTACTCCAGTGATTATCATAGGCAAAGTAGCATCTTGTCACTATTTTCAAGCAAAAGTCCTCGGTAGTAATTTTTTTTCTAGTGCATAAATTGATATCTTGGAAAGTTAACAACATATTGTCTCAATAAAGTGTAGTAGCAGAATACTATTAAGTCCTATTGAGTCATTATGCTTTCATTAGTTAAGAGTCTCACTACGAAAGGATTATTTTTCAAAGTTCCTAAAAATATGTCTTTGCGGTTTTCTATCTTCGTATCTATATATAAGACTCTTTTAATCAAAACACAAGAATTAAAAAAAGTTGTTGGTATATAAAATTATTTTCTTCTCAAAATCATCTTTCAATTGATAGCAGAAATTTTCTAAAAAATGTGGTTGGACATGGATAGCAGAAATTTGATAGCAGGTGATGCAATGGATCTCGAAAAAGATCCAAATACCATCTTATAATTCATAGTTGAGCTTAACACAACGTTACAAAATCGACTTAAAAGGTGAATGTTACTTCCGCTTATAAACACATGTTCTTAGTATATTTTGTCTGATGTGGAGCTCTTTTACAAAAACTCATTACTATTAGGTAGTAGGGATGTGGGAGGCGTTAAAGTGGTTAAGCTTGCTAGACATACCAAGTGCTACTAGTGAACTATTGACTCCAAAAAAGTGGTAGATTGTACCACATTGATGATAAAGATCCTCAAAATGTTTAGACATCTACTTTGATCTCACACTAATTATGGGATTAATTTTGTAAGATGTCAAACAAACATTATATTGCTCGTATGTTGGTTAGAGCGGCAAAATATTTTTATGTTTGTAACCGCATCTTTGATTAAAGCTCAACTTATATATAGTAAGGCAATGAGTTTTTTCCTTCAATAAAAGTGAGAAATGATCTATTAACATTAAAATTTTGATGTCAAATATGACGGTTTCTTAGTTTTATGTATATTTTTAAAATGTACATATATCGTAAAAGATCATAAGTAAGAGAAAAAAAATAAACACATAAACTATTTTTGTATTTTGGCGTTCAAATAACATAAACCAATAACAAATAGACTGAATCCTTTAAAAAATATAATCCGAATAAAATTGAGCCATTTTAATTTAAGGATGGTTAATGATCCATGAGCTAATCTTCTAGTAATGCCAACGGGTTACATGAACAAAAAGCAACAACATTCTTGGTTATTGATAAAAAAAAAAAGTTGTGCAATATATCTAATGTTAATCCCCATCAAAAGCATTTGATAATGGGTTTCAATTTTCAAACATGAGAAACATGAAATTTTTATTGATATTGCAACTTCACTTCTCAATGCAAATTTTAGTCAATTGACTTCGTCGATGTTGGCACCTGCCAAATCACAATAGCATGCAACCATAGTACCATACCCATAACTAATCACGATAGAGATATTTTTATTATTTTTTTAGAAATGAAAAATATATTAAAAACCCTAGACCAAGCACAAGTCGTGCAAGGATTAGATGAAGACTACTACGATAGAGTTATTATTGTTAAAACGCTTTCTAGTCCGAAACTATCCATTCTAGTCTTAACAAGAGAAAATAAATTGTGTTTTCTATCACTTGGATTGGTAAAACCTTTTTGACTTACGAGTTTTTATTTTGTATTCGTAGACAAGAGCTACACAATTAAAGTAAGGCAAATTCTATGGTACACCCAATATATTTGAGTGTACCGTACACTCATTATTTAAATTAATAGTTAAATGAGTTTTTTTTTAAGAAAAATATTATTTTTTATCATTTATAATTATAATAACTAAATCTTATTCATCAAAAGTGTCAACGAAATAAAATTAATTTCTTTTTGAATTTTTATCGCTCATAATTGAGAATATTGATTATTTTTTACTAAAAAATTACTATGATTCTTATAAACAATGAAATGATGTTTTTCTTATGAAATGATGTTCTATAAAATATAAATATTGACAAATAGTTATTTATTACATAAAAAATGATCATTATTTATAAAATTTGGAAGGAAGAGTACCGGTACACCTCACTTTGTGAGTGTACCGTAGAAGTTCCCTTAAAGTAATTGTTTTAGAGCTCTCAAAACAAAGAAAGTTGTTTTTATCATTCGCCCGCCATTGAAAACCAATTATGTTAGGATACACCGTTCAGGATAGCAAAAAAAAGTAGTTTTCCCCCACCTCTAGAGCGGTGCATCCGGAGAAAACCATTGATTTTTGTCCATCTGAAAACCGGTGCATCCGAAGGAAATGGATTTTTTAAAAGTTGTGGGGATTAAAAAAACACTTAAAAAATACTCCCCCGGTTTCAAATGTAAGCAATTTTTCACTTTTTAAGTTCACTCAATAAATAATGTATGTAGTCTACATTATGGGCCACATACATCATTTATTGAGTGAATCTAAAAAGTGAAAAGTTGCTTACATTTGAGACCGGAGGGAGTAGATACATTCACTTTGAGACTGTTTATAGGAAAAGAGATTGTGTGATACTTTCACTTTGCTGTAAACCAAAATAGATATTGATCATTCAACAAGAAGGGGAAAAAAGCACTTAAAAGAAAGAGAGGAAAAAAGGACCAATAGCAATATAGTACACTATCATTATTTCCCTTATATTCATATTATATGCACCTTTAAGCTTTCATCTTTTTTCAACTTTTTCCTTAACCTCATATTCATTCTTTTCCCTTCCAATTTGGTGATAATTTTATAGAAAAATTTACCAATTCCAAAATACAAATATATATTCTTCTAAAAGCAAGCCAAATAAGTTTAAAATGATGTTTAATATCCATTAGACCAAATTCATGATACATTGATGGTACAAAATACATTACATAATAACCAAATTAAGCAGCACAACAATGAGTTGTGTTTTGTCTCTGATGCCGGGACTCAAACCGAGTTTCTCGAGGTTGAAAAGAGAAACTCTCAACCAAGTGACTTTTCGGGAGACAGGTTGAGTTATGTTGTGTCTAAATAGCCAACACAAGTCCAGGAAGTGACCTACGATAAAGATCACGAGGTTGACTCCTCCACAATGTCATGTTATCTTGCTTATGATCTTCCCACTTTAATGGCCTCAAATCTCTCACTACAAGCCATGTATTGAAATACTCTCTAAATTGTGTAATTAACCCATTTTTCAATGTCCAAACATGAACCCAATAAGCTTGTCCTTCCCACCCTTCAGTTATCACACAATCACCAATTGAAGTGACACTTCTTGGCTCAAATTTGAACCCTTTTTTGTGATTTGTTTCTCCAGTTAACACCTTCATCATGTGTTGACATTTTGGTGGACCATGGAACCAATACTCAAGATCACTTGCTAGCAATTTGGCTACCATTTCCATTGTTCCTTGACCCAAAAGTGCTTTGTAGAGAATTTCAACTATGGACTTGTTTTGCATTTCAACCATAGAGTCCATTTTTTTTTTATGAGAATGGTACTAGTTGAGTTACCACTGATTTTTGCATTGCATGGTAGGTCACTATTTATAGGAATGAATGTTAAAGTTTGGTGTCATTAGTTTGTTCTGGAAATTGAGCATAGACGGTTGAGATTGATTGATTTACGAAGGAGGGATTTGATGGTAACGTTTGAAACGACAAAACGTGTCACACCAAAATATGCATATATTAAATCATAGCATATGGTACTATGTGGGAATGCATTTATGTGGAGAAAACGATGTCTACTTGAAGACTATGTCATTTTAGTGTTTTTTTAGTAAAGGCAAAATTTGGTAGATTATAATTTTCTAAGTACTCAATTTAATCTTGATAAAAAATAAACTCAAAGTAGTCTTCTCATTTTTATACTAAAAGAAAAATTAATCTCTATAATATAATGAGTCAGAAACCAATTTACGCTCCGCATAAAAATATTATGGACTAATTTGAATATAAATTTTTATCGAAGATTAAATTGAACCGCGAGGAAATTATGAATTACTAAATTGAGTTTTCACTCTTTTTTCAAATGATATTAGAAATTGTGTTAAACCTACCTCAAACTACAATATTGGCTTCCAAAATAAGGACCATGTCCCACCACTTATAAACATACTTTTTAGTTAAAACATCTCATCTTATATGAAGAATGTTAACAGATGTCCTCTCATGCACAAGATGAAAGACATCTAGAGTGCGACTCCATTGGTCACATAGCTGGTGGCGAAACAATTCTTAGAATTTCGATTAGATTTTATTCAACCTTTACAAATTGATCGGTAAAGTGGAGATTTTACCACTTATAAACACATTTTTAATTTATATGTCATTTAATGTCTAACTTTTAACTGGTGCGATAGTTTATTTAGAATGGATATTTGTTTTGTAGTTGAAGGACTCTTGTCTTTGAAAATTTTGGTATAATCTAAAAGTGTTACTTAGTTGAATTGATGTTTTTGGAACGTAGGAGGGGAGGATCCTCTATTTTTTCAGCATTGGCAACTACCTCCCAAAAGCATTTGCATGTTGAGTGTAGACAAAGAAATTTGCCCTTTTTCAAAAAGTTAAACATCATTGATGATAAGTAAACAAAATGTAAAATTTATAAATACAAAAAATAAATGTGACATAAGGGGATTCATTTTATGCTTAGTTTACATTAAAATAGGCGCCACTTTTAGTAGAGGATATATTTTTTTTTGTTGGTCGGGGTTTGAACCTCATACCTTGCATATAATATGCATTGTCCCTACCAACTGAGTTAAACTCACAAAGACAAAGAATCTAGTTTTCTTTAATTTAAGCAAGTTTGTGTTGAATTTTTTAAAAATAAAAATAAAAATAGATGAAATATACATTACAATAGAAAGAAAATACTTTTCTACTCAACCAAGCCATGTGCTACAACATTATTTTCTCTTCTAATTCAAGTGGCTCTAGTATTTTCCAAACGACTCAAATTTTAAATAAGAAAATATACGTTTTTCAGTTTTGCTATCTTGAATCTTGATAGGTCCAAATATACGTTTTTTCAGTTTTGCTATCTTGAATCTTGATAGGTCCAAAGAGGCAATTTACCACCACTTCAACATCACATTCAATAAGTAAATATTAAATTATCATTACAAAAAAATAAAAATAAAAAGTAAATATTAAATTATCCGATCCATAATTACTTTTAAAATTTCTAAGAGTGTATTCGTATTTGAATGTGTTTATAGATTTTTTTTTGGGATATTAGAATACTAGAAAATTCAAATCTTTTATTTGAATTTCCTTCATTTTTATACTTTTTTTGTTTGAATAAAGTAATAACATTTTTCATTCTTAAATTCGTCGGACTATATTTATAAAATAAAAAAAATGGCATTAAAATTTATAATGAAAAGTGATCAAATAATAATATTTTTATGCTCTCGAATAATAACATATACAAATTATACGCATCCAACTCTTCATGCTCTCGAGCGCACACACACCACCCACAAAAATAATAATTTAAAAAGGGATTTATTTTAAAAAATCTTTAATGTGAACAAGGCAGTCACCCATTGAAAGTCTAATCACAACCCCCTTTCATTGATAATTGGACGGCTAACGCAAAAAAGTGACGTACCAAAAAGAATATAGAAATTGACAAATGATAATTTATCACCTTTTAATATGAATGAAACTATTTAAAAAAAAATTATTAAAGAAAAATCAGATTAGTCCACTACTTACATTTATTCAGAAAGAAAAAGTACACATCAAAATTATTTATTATACCTTCCCTCAAAAAAATATTTATTATACCTCTTAAAAAAATATTTTTATTTCCCTAAAGCACCGGCAAAAGCAACCATAAAAACTAAGCAATTGAATTTAAATGGTAAATGATTTTTACTAGAGACGAATCGATTGAGAGAATCCGAATTCGATTACTGGGTTGAAAATTCTTACCCAAATTATCCTTACATTACGGACGAATTTCAGATTACTATGATCTTTTTGCAAAGAACCGGAGGATCAACGAAAAAATTTAAAATATTGGCAAAAGCAACCATAATAACACCGTCATTCCAGGAATATTGGGGGTGAAGAGTTTATTCCACCACGAGATTCCAACTGAATGGAACAAAGTTTATAGATTATTGCTATTAGTGCCAAGATTTTTTTTTTCTTTGTCTTTGGATCTATATAATATAGAACGGTTGTGCGTTGTCCTAATTGTGTATTGTGTTAAGATTGTGACTAATTAGTTTTTTTTATTATTATAAAAAACTAATTTTTTTCATTAACTTAATGGTTAAAATGACAATACATTATCACAAATTTGAAATGTAGTAGTAAAAATTTCTCTTTGCTTTACGTGAATTTGTTTATCTTTATTTGTTTAAAGTATAGCCCTTTGGAAATTTTATTAAAATAAAATGAAAGATATAAAACATTCGGAAGGGCTATACTAAAACTCAAGTCAGAATAATCAAGCAAACGATACATATGCCTCATTAAAAACTTTGTTAGGAAAATTCAGAGTGATAAAACTTGATAAGGGAAAAAGAGTACAAAACAAACAACAACAAAAACAAAAAGATGACTTCCGACAAATATCGACATCAACAAAATTTGAATAAAGTAAATTACTGTTATGAATAAAAGAATATATAATAGAAAGCGGAATAGAATCCATCCACATCAACTCATTCAACTAAAAACCAATAGAAACAATTTTGTTTAAACACTCGTTGACCTCTTTAAACATATGAAAAGTTGCATTTTTTGATTAATTCTATACAATTCAATAATCTATTTCATATGACGAATTGTTTAGGAGAACCCGAGTTCAACTCATGTGTAAATAATTATTGATCAAACTTTATTCAGCTCATGATCGAAATCTGGATTACAAAAGTCTCTTCCCCCCTAAGAACCAGAGGATTAACACCAAAATTTTGCTGAACCAACGACGTTAATAGCATTGCATTCATACCTTTGATCGCAAGCCCAAATCCTCGATTAATAGCTAGTATATCATTTTTTAATGAATTGTATTCTAGAGCATTTATGTTATAGTTAATTTTCCTTTGAAAAAGGATTTTTCATTATCAAATATAAGTATTTCTCATTGAGTTTTCCTCACTAATATCACTGAAAATCAAGAACAAAGTCTTATTCTCAAGCCATGGAATCAGCTAAATGGCTTGAAGTTGTGGCCAAAGAGATTTAAGCTCTTGAATTGAACAAATCGGTTATCATGATACCTTCGCACTTGTCGCCAAATTATTATGACACTTCATGCCAAATTGGGGTGCACATAGTATTCAAAAGCTTGATACACATAATCAGTGGTTGTGTTATTCTGCACAGTTTAACACACCATGGAAGCAAGATGAGAACCAAGGTCGAAGAAAAAACATAAAAAATGGAAAGCAAATTCACCAAATTCGATGAGAATTTGATGAAGTGCAAATAAAAACAATGAATTTGTGCAAGAAAAACATAGATTCAACCAGAATCTAGAAGAAAATCAAAGGAAATTCATAAAGAAATCGAATGTGGAAGTATGAGCTCGAAAGACTCATATTATGAGATCAAATTCAAGATATAAATGAGAGAAAACGGAAACAATAGAATTAATTTATCTAAATACAAAGTAGTTACAAGTAGATTATTTATAGCATTAACTTTCTACATGGTTAACTTGTCTAGCAAGCAACCAGTTATAACTAACTTAACTAACTAGTTTTTAGTGTAATAGTGGCTCTATGAAGATGATGAGTTGACATTGATATGTAACCGGTTGTGAGTTGCTTGAGCTTGCACCTTCTAGTACATATGGATCGATCCCTCGCTTTTACTTTTACGAACCTACTCCAATTATTTATATAAGATAAGATATATATAACAATATCATTCTTTAACCCATTCAACTTTTAAAAATAGTAGTGATATACTGATATGCATATTAACGAGCTTTGGGTCATGCTCTCGACATTAATTGTTGTCCAAATCAACCAACTTGGTAACTGCATAGGGTCAACTGTCTCCTTTAAAGTTCTTAGGGTGTATTGTATTAGGGAAATGCTGATTTTTACGGATACTTATAGAGTTTATTTACTAGGCTATTTCATTCATCACTCGTCTTTTTATGGTATCAAATACTAAAGTGGGGGTTTTTTTGTTTTTTGTTTTACTTTTAATAAAAGAGAATATTTGTGCATATTCTTGTGTTTCGTAGGCCATGTCATTTCATTATGTAATCACATTTTAGTTTCTCAGTTTTATATTTAATGTTGCGAAATCAACCTTAATCGAATCACACCAATGAAATAAACAAAGATGTGTGGAGCAAAAGATAGTGGTAATCTTAGATCTAAGTGTCTTCAAGCAATGACACACACAAAGAGCTAATACAA
>Ga0315915_1010181_pt1 | contig 10495 bp, 3 predicted proteins | sample MpolbnodulesMG_FD_207738 | JGI IMG/M metagenome (GOLD analysis project Ga0315915, IMG submission 207738) | Medicago polymorpha root nodule microbial communities from Los Angeles, California, United States - branched nodules | ecosystem: Host-associated > Plants > Roots > Nodule | place: USA... | reverse complement strand
TCTGATGGAAACTGAGAAAATAAACATTAATGATTCATTGATATTGTAAAATAACATATAATTTGTTCCTCCGTCATTACCGTACGAATAAAGACTTCAGACACACATTTATATCAACCTACTCTTAAACATGGATCGTTAATATCATTTGGAAAAACAACTTCCAACAAAAAATAAGCTAGAGTCAACCTAGTCCTCTGTTCCAGCTCATTCGCTCAACTGAGAGAAAATCTTAACTATCTCATTCGACATGTCTAGTCGACATAAAGGGTATCATTTCTACAATGATACAACTCTATAATCCATATGTGTTCGCCATGCAATGGGAACAACACTAAATAACTCGAGACAACTACGACACTCTTCAAAGAGAAAAACATTATCTTCTCGCTGCGTTTTCAAAAGCATCAACTTAAAAACAACTATCCACCTCAGAGCATAATACAAATCCTCTTCGAATAATAATCGAACTCAAAGTATCATAAACAATCTTATTAGATCATTTCTAACACAAACAGTTTGACATCCCCTTCTTACTCGTCATTAGTTGAAGTCATCAATTTGAATGCCTCGAACTGACGACTTTGGAGGCTTCTATTCTTGACTAGCAAACATCCTAGCCCGCCACAAATTAAGGCCCACTTACCCAAAGGCCCAACAAGGAAAGCCTACCCTCAACATAGGATCCTCTCCAACCAATAATAGCTTATAATGGCTACTAATTGTTTGTAATGACCATTCAATCTCGTTATAATGTGTGTCTTTCATAACAATTGTCCCATGACCATACAGCGGTCTCCTCGACCCTATAAAAAGAGCTCTTGACAAGCTCACAAGGTATGTATCTCTCGATGCTTAACCCAACTCTTGCTCATATACTGACTTGAGCGTCAGAGCACCTGCAGGTATAACACCCATTCTCCTTGGAGCACTACCATCAACGATAAGTGCACCTACTTTTGACGATTCACGACTACTGTGAGTATCTTTATCCTATTTTGCTATATTCATCAGTTTGTTCAGAACAAATATATTATATTAACAAATTTACATTATTAAATTCTAAATACTTAAATATTAATTTGATATTAATTTTATTTTTTTGAATGAATTAATATAAATTTTATTATAAACTAAAAAAGTTCTTTTGTGTAATTTTACATTTATCAATTAGTTGAATCCTTAATTTCACCGAACAATTCAATAAACTTATAAGCTATCAGCTATAAGTTATCAGTCGTCATCTATAAGATATAACCTATCCACTATTTTTACTAAACTCAGCCGAAGTTAATCAGAATTATATTATTTTTATTGAATTATTAAATGGTACATCTATAAAACCATTTTTTAAAGTGGTGATCGAGATGACATCATGTTTTAAAAAAGGCGTCGAGCTCTCAAAAATGCATAATTTCTCCTTTGTATCTTCCAGTCGAAAATAACATTTTTGGGGGGCAATTTGTTAGTCTGTAATCTCGACATGCTCAATTAATGCAGTCAATGAAGTTTGACTTTTGTTCTTTCAAGAATTAAAGATGTTATCTTTAGCATGAAGATTTCGACATGGTCTGAGACTTAGTATTTGGAAGAGTTCAATAGCTTTGAAATTCGACAAGAGGTAATTCAGTGAGAAAAATGGTTGAAGCCAAGCAGTTGTTGTCGAAAGGAAAAGAATTCAAATGAGCAGCATTGTCTTATTAAGACGTGGGGAGCTGGCAATTTCCGTCGAATACCTTTAGTTTTTAGTAGTTTAGGTTTTTGCAATTATTTTCTATATGTATATATAATAGTTTTTCATATGAAAAAAGGGTGGCAAATCACTTATAGAATTCTACCACTCGAAGTATCACCTTTACATTAATGCAAAGCAATTTACATTTTCTTTGAGTTGCTCCATTTTAAACTTTTAAGTCTTTTACTTGCATTTCCTGTATTTTTTCTCTGTCGAAAGACAGTTATTTTCATGCATAATTTCATATTGTTTATAAAGCAACCTATGAATATGATGAACATTCATATATTTTTTAGAAAAAGATTGCACATATTCATGTAAACATTGGTATACATAGTTAGAAAAGATTATATATTTAATATAAAATACACAAATTTTAAGACAAACTTTTTATTTTAAACTTTTTAACATGTATAAATTTGTAAAGATGGAACCACTCTGTCACTCTGAGTCTCTCACTCACATTAGTCAATTAATACCTTTATAGTGATAATTAAAATTGGTCGTTGCATTTCCGTATGTGTAGCTCAGTTGGTAGCTACCAGGGATAATTTGTATAGGGGCCGGGGTTTGAATCCCGGATTCTCCACTTCTCCACACATAATGTGTGTGAATCTAATCACTAGACTACTTGACCAAAAAAATTGGTTGTTGGGTTAGTGCTATCTTTACGACTTTACCTATCATAATAAATATTGACCAAAAACAACCTTAGTCAATAGGGGAAATTTAGCTATTTAATTTTTTTTCGTACAATAGCTATTTGAATTTTAAATGTTTTAGATTATTTATTTGAAGAAGATAAATTAATACCTTTACAGTGATAAACCTCTTCTCTCCTTTTCAAACCCTAGTCGTCACCCCTTTCTTCTTCATCATCTTCTTGTCAGAGGGGTGATTTAGGGTCAATTTTGACCTAAGAATCACCCCTCCGAGTTGTTTTTCCTTATACCCTATTTGAATAAGTGATTTCACATATTTTCTGTTTTCTTTTGTTTGTTTTTGTGATTCCGTCGTCTTTGAAACGACTCTGTTTGTTTTGATTTCCCGTCTTTGTGCGGTGTGTTTTTGGTTTCTCATCTTAGTACGGTGTTTATTTGATTCAGGTTGAAAGATTAGCTTTGAGCAAGTGCAGATCCGATCAATGACAATGACTTTGGCTTTGTCAACGTTGCAGATCCGGAGACTTTAATATAGTCATATTAGTCATATTTGTAGGCATAGGTACTTTGCAGTTTTATGCTATTAACATGGATGATGTGAGTTTGTTCACAGATTCATCCTTTTTGTTTTTAGCGAATTTAGATTTGTATTGTATCGATGTACTCCATCAATTTAAATGAATGAATATCTTTTATTTTTGTAAAAAAAAAAAAAAAAAAAAAAAACCTTTACTGTGATAATTAAAATTGGTTGTTGCAGTTAGTACTATCTTTACGACTTTACCTATCATAATAAATATTGACAAAAAACAATCTATCATAATAAATAGGGGAAACTTAGCTATTTAATTTTTTTTCGTACAATAGCAATATTTAAATTTTAAATTTTTTAGATTATTTATTTGAAGAAGATAATTATATGAAATAGGCATTCAAGTAGGTGGTTGACAAATCATAGCCGATTTTTAAAACAAGATTGGACACAAACTCAAAAATAAGTTTATGATATATTTCATTCGTCTAATTTTCATTTTTATTTTATAATTTTTTTTCATGATTAAAAATAATTGTCACTTTATAATATCAATGCAATATTGATTAATTTTTTCAACTAATACACACTTATTGATTGAATATCATTCTACTTAACTAATATACACTTTTTTTTAATGTTTTAGTAAATTATACTAATTCGATAATTGAAACCAACTAAATTTATCATTTTCTTAAGAACTACACACAATATTAAAACGACTATTAAAATGAGAAAGAATGGGTATAATAAATCATGATTGGACTTTTTAACTTTTTTGTTGTAGATAGATGAAATAATAGTCATTAAGAACTCAAATACATAAACAGAGAAGCCGGAAGATTAGTAATTTCAACATTTTTGCCAATTAAATTAGGCATGTGTTTGGTTGTGTGGTAAGGAGAATTGATTTTAATAGAATTGGTGAAGAAAACTAATTTTGATAGAATTGATTCTGCAGAATTGATTTTGGTTAAAAGTAATTACAACTAAAAGTGGTTTGTGTTTATATACATTCATGTTAAAATGAGTTGAACTTTAAATACGTGTATGAGAAGGAATTCTAGAATTAACGGCTACAAATTCTAACTTTAAGTTAAATCAATTCTGGAGGCAGAATCAATCCTACATTCAACAAAAACAAAACATTTTAGAATCAATTCTATACCTTCAAAATTAATTATAATCCCTCTAGAAATGAACCAAACATAATTTAAGACTTGTGGACTGTTTTTAACTTTTTGATCAGCCAAAACTTAGGCCTTCAAAAAGACCTGACTTAGTCTTATACTAACAAATAACAATTCTTGGATCCGGTCAAGTGGTTAACTATAAGCTCTCTACCACAACAAATTCTCTGTGATATATTTTAAAAAGTTTGAATAACCTGTATAGAGTGTTTGCTATCGTAACAAATTAAGTATTGTTACTTTGTTATTTTTATTTTTTTTTTCATTTCTTAAAATTTGTATTACTTTTACTAAGTTTTTTTTTTTAAAACAACAAACATTATTAACGATGAACTGGTGCAAGGCGCACAAACACGATCGTACTTTTGTTAAGTGAATCGTTATGAATAAAAAATATGAATCATTATGATTGAGAGAAGATAAAATATTATCTAAATATAATGCATCTTGCATATATTATGCATTGTCTTTATCAACTGAGTTAAGCTTATGGGGTGCATTTCACGTAAAATAATTGTTTTCTTCAATAGTTTTTTTTTCCTTGTTAATAAGTAAAACAAATACTTCTTTAAAACAAATGTAAAACAAATACTTGTAAGAAAAATAAGTAAAAGTAACATAATTTTAAGTAAAACAAATACTTCTTTAAAACAAATGTAAAACAAATACTTGTAAGAAAAATAAGTAAAAGTAACATAATTTTAAAAAAATTAAAATAGAAAGTGCTTTCCCAGAGTAAGCATTTCCTTATAGCTTTACCATGAGAACAATAGTTTCTGATTGGCTAGAGTAAGTGAGGCACGGATAGTACTTTTGTTGAATAGTTGTGATTGAGCAGCAGGAGAACAATGCAAATCATATTGTGGGAGTGAGACATAATAAATTGTGGGTAATGAGTTAGAAAAAAGATGGAGCCATGTAACTCTCACTGACATTGGTCAATTAATACTTTTACAGTGATAATTAAAACTGGTTGTTACAGTTAGTACTACTATCTTTACAATTTTACCTATCATAATAAATAATGACAAAAAAACCTATCATAATAAATAGAGGAAACATAGCTATTTAAATGTGTTAGATTATTTATTTGAAGAAGATAATTAATATGAAATTAGTATGGATATTCATCAAATTATAGGTTAAAATTTCGACATACTTAAAATATTGAGTTAAGATGTGGTATTTTTTTTTTTGTCAAGTAGCCTAATGGTTAGAGTTCACACAATTAAATTGTGGAGAAGTGGAGTGTTCGGGGTTCAAACCCCGACTCCTGCGTATAATATGCAATATCCCTACCAACTGAGTTAAGCTCACGGAGATAAGATGTGGTATATTTTTATTCATGCGAGTTCTCCTTGTCTAATATCCACATCATTATTAGATCCCTCATAAGTCCAACTGTTTATGTGGAACCAGGAGTGGTTCTTTATGTAAGTGATACGACTCAGACACAAGGGAAACATGTTAATATGTCTTGAGGGATATATGCTAATGTGTTAAATATAAGTTAATGTTTACATATGGATGCACGGAGTCTCATACTTGAGTGATATATGGTAATGTGTCAAGTGTAAGTTAATGTTTACATCTGGATGCAGAGAATCTCATGCGTGAGTAGATATTGAAAAATATATATACGATATAACTCATATACCTAACGTTTTAAGATTTAAGATGAAGATGTGATGTCAAATTTACTTATGTAATTTTTCTTAATCTAATGTAATGATCAACCTCAATGTAAGATCATTGAAAATCACGATATTATCATACAAACTACTCCAATAGGGAAGCATTGCTTATGTTATTTTGGCGGGCTGTTTGTTTTTTCTCTTGGTGTGTACTCAAGGAGGGATCCATTAATAGTCTGTGTGGGTTTAAAGCCCCACATCCAACTTTCCTATTTTTTATTATAAATAGGGTAATAGTTATTTTGGTCCATGAATACAATAGTCAGTCAGTCAATGTATTAAAATTTTAAAATAGTATTTGATTTTGCACTTTGTTAGTTAAAATAGTCATGAAGTGACAATAAATAAGTATATTAAAAGACTAATATGACAATATTAACAAATTATTTTAATGTTATGGACTATTTTGATTAACAAAGTGCACAATCAAGAACTATTTTAAAATTTTGAAGTTAAAAATTTCATATGTTAAAAAGAAGACCAACAAGTCAACAACCTTGTGCGAAACTTGTGGAAACAAATAAGTGCAACTCATTTGTATTTATAAGCTTTTGAAGTTGTTTTTGCTTTTGTCGGTAACAAGTGCAAGTGTTAACAACTTAACCAAATTTTAGCCCACGTGCACGCCAAATGTCTGGATCCACCGTGTGTACTTGGTTTCCGATTCTATTCGGTGCCTATTGTTGTATTCTCCGTTTGTTTTCTGCGTTAGCTTGTCTGCATCTTGCACCAACTACGTTTAATAGAATTTAAGTTTGTACTAAGTTACAAAGTTACAATATTAAACTCTTATTATTGAACTAGCATCTCAAATGTATTTCAACAATAGATATTTCATATAGTTTTCTTCCTCTTTTTTGACAAAGTTTAATCATCATCTTAACTTTTACTCCTAAAAGGAATCATTATTTCATGCAAGGTACAAAATTTTAGATGTGGCTCCTTTATTGTAAGTATACTTCGTTCCCATTATGAATTTAATCCATGAGGAGAGTCATGGTTATTGAGTGAATAGACTACGTTGTTAATTTGGTTGGCACACTAAATCGATCACCTGATCATTTGTAGCATCCTAAAAAATATATTAAAATAAAGAGACAAAAAATGGAGCTTGAGGGACAAGGCCAATACCCAAAGTTACAACATTGTGCAATAACAACAACTACCTCGTCAAAAACCTTACCATAAAACTATGGTATAGGAAAAAAGAATGTAGTGCATAGAAACAACAGTTAAATCCATAAGAAAAGCAACACAACATAAACTACAGAATCTCTGAAGACAAATTAATGCAATTACTCCATCTATTAAGCTTCCGGGAAAGTGTCCATATTCTTGAAAGCTTCCACAACCAAGCTAGAGTCACTTCTTCTTCCTTGAAGCTTGATGAATGAAAACTGCACCTTTTTGTCCTTCAATAGAACCTTCAAATAAATGTACCATCATTAAAAATTTAATCAGAATTATTATGTTCACACGAGGTTTTAAAATTTGTTCATCAGTTCACTATCAATGATCAAAATCATTTCCTGTACACCGTAACTCTTACAAAAGGTATAATATATTTTAATTGATAAACAAATTAACATTCTTTTCAAATGAATGATCTGGATCTTATGCTAAGTCTTTCATGTATCGTGACAAGGTGATGTTTTTGCAAAACCACCATAAAGCTTAGCATGTTTAAAACCACCGTAATGAAGCACGGACACCTCTAGGATTAGGCATGTCACGATGTCCGACACGCGTCAGTGTCCGACACTCCTATGACACTCGTACGATACGTGTCGGACAAGTGTCCTAAATAAGTTGTTTTCTTCTTCACTTCGACACTCCTTGGACTAGTGTCCTGATACCTATACAACACTTATATGAGGCGTGTCGAACAACTCAGACAAATATCTAAATTTATTTCTCTACATTTACACAGTGGATTCAAGAGTTAAAGATGTGTGAGAAATGTTGATCAACGAGAGGTTATAGATTTAAAGTTGATTACAACGTATTTAAATTTTTCGATAGTAGGTGGATAAATAAATGCTAAATATTATTGTACCTTGTTATAGAACTTTTTTTAATGAAATAAATTGCTCAAGTTAGATGTATATGTATGTATTTTTGTTTAATTTAGATATTTTATAAATAAATTAATATATAGGTAGCAGAGTCAATGTCCTATATTTTTTACATTAGCGGTATCGACGTGTCAGTGTCACTGTCGTGTCAGGTGTCTGTGTCGGAGTATGTGCTTCGTAAGAGCTTAGCAAGTATATGGAGTCCGTATTCTCTTAATATATCCTATTTTCCAGAAGTCAATTCAAACTCTTACTGTTTAGATCTTAAGGTCTCTTGACATCAAAAAGATCTTAAGGTCTCTTACTGTTTAGTCCAGATTTATTTTCTAAAACACAATTATTTTTTGAAATTGTACCAAACTGACTTTAATGTGATTTTGTTTGTCATATTTACCTGAATTTACACACAATTAAGAGTTTCCTCGATCTTTTGTGTTCTATCTCCAAGAGGATTTTGTTGGTACGGTTAAGAAAGGTATTGTGGTCTTTGGAAATTATGACAGTTCCCTCTTTGGAAGTTTTTGCCATTTTGAAGAGGGAGCTTCTTCCAAGAAGTCGGGCAATTGATTTCTTTGGTACAGTCGTTTGAATGGATCAATCAGATTTCAAGTGATGACACGTTAGATGTAGAACAAATTATAATATGGACCACTTGCTCCATATGTTCTACCATGGACAAGTTTATTTCATGATCTTAACGGTTAGATTTACTTGGTCTCTATGTTATTGTGGTACACCATCTACGCATGATTTTTCTTTTAGTACCAATTCTCTCTTCTTTATTTCCCTTTCTTTATTTATCAATATTCTCTCTCTTCCAGATTTTTATTAAATCAACATCTTCATCTTCTTCATCATATCTTCCTCAACTTATTCATCATCTTTGTGAGAGAAAAAAACCTAGAAAATTAAAAAAAAATGATATTACATAATTAAAAAAATACAGTTAAATACATTTCCATAAAAACATAATTTCAACTTCCATGTGTAACAGATCCATCTCTGTTTTGAATAATGACAACAAGGAAATAAGATACTTAGACAAACATCAGTCCAAAAAAAATCATGGTAAAGGGGATGAGATTAATTACAAGAAAAATAGGCACTCGTGATTTCATCTAATTACTGAACATGCACATATAACAATAGTTACACTTTCACATAAAAGTATTTTTAGAAATTCATTCATAGGGAAAGTTATCCAAAAAATAAATTAAAATTCATATGGAAGAATTATACTACCGTATTCATCAATATGTTTTATGAAATTAAAAGGAAATGTTGTGTTTATGATTATGTGTTCGAATTGAATTTATGAGTTAAAAGGTAAGGTTTTTATTTTTCGGGTCGCATCGGTTAAGCGGGTCGTAACTATCCGTCTGGAGGTAGAAGATGAAGTATTTAAAAAAAAGGCCAAATACCTCCTTGGATCCTTTAAGTTTTATGTTTGTTTCAGAACTTAAAGGACCCGGGGAGGTATTTGGCCTAAAAAAAATAAAAGATTTGGCCAACAGCGGGAATTGAACTCATGACCTATACAATCACAAAATCAATCTAAACCAACAGAACATCAAATATATTCACATAATTTTGGCATTATAATTCTACTTAACTGCTATGCGAATTTTAAAAAGTAATAAATTACTGTATAATTGTCATTAATTTTATGATTTTTAAAAAGAAAAATCATTAATTTTATGAAGGGTGTTATAAATTTGACACAAATTTACATAATTATTGTTATTAAATGAGAAAGATACCGTTTCTTTCAAAATACATGCTAGTAGCCCAACTTCCTAATAAGTAAATACTCCATCCATTTCATAATGAGTGTCATTTTAGTCAAAAAAAATTGTTTTAAAATGAACGACACTTTACATTTTCAATACAACTTTAATTTTTTTCTCCCAACTTTACCCTCAATAAATACTTCAACTTTTCTCTTGCACAATTTTCAATGCAACTTTAAATTTGTCTTTTTCTTGGGCATTTTAGTAAAAGTGTTATGTCTAATGATTATTTCATTTCATTTCTTAGTTTGTGTGTAATTGACTAAAACGACACTCATTTTAAAACGGATAGAGTAATTAATACTAGTAACTACAAAATATTCCACTGTAATAGTATTCCTTATGCAGACTCCACAATGGTGGTGCCTATTTACTATGATGCTAAATAGGTAACGCACCCATCATTGTGGATGACCTTAGTGCTCTATTTTATCAATTCAATTCAGTCATAAATGCTCTTTAATTTGTTTCAAAATGTGTTTTAGTAAATAAAATATAAAAAAAAAACGAAATCTCTATACATAAGTTTCCTTTTTCATTTGAACCTATGTAGTCCAACTCGTCTATCTCCTCTCAAAGAAAACACATATCAGTAATAAAAGTCTAACCCAGTATCAACATTAATAATATGATAAAAGTCTAAGGCATAATTTTTTCCTTTTAAAAAGAGCACATTATTGTTAAATATAATATTTACACAATATATAATAATAATATACACATCATATTTTTTTAGAAAATCTACGTATTATATTAATATTATTCACTCAATTTCACTTTCCTTCTGCAAAAATAAGATTACGTGCATGTTAACTAT
>Ga0315915_1010176_pt1 | contig 10498 bp, 8 predicted proteins | sample MpolbnodulesMG_FD_207738 | JGI IMG/M metagenome (GOLD analysis project Ga0315915, IMG submission 207738) | Medicago polymorpha root nodule microbial communities from Los Angeles, California, United States - branched nodules | ecosystem: Host-associated > Plants > Roots > Nodule | place: USA... | reverse complement strand
CTCCCCCCTAGTCTTGTGGTTTTTCTCACCTTCACTTTGGTCTGTAGTGATGGTTTCTGGAATACCAAATATATGAATGATATATTTCTGGATGAAATCTATGACTACATCTTGAGTGACATCTGGTAGTGGGATTGCCTCTATCCATTTGGTAAAATAGTCTATTCCAACCAAAATATATCTATGGCCTTTCGATAACTTGGGTTTAATTTCTCCAATTACATCTAAAGCTCAACCTCTAAATGGCCAAGGTTTAATTATCGAATGTAATTCACTTGCTGGCACGCGTTGAATCCCAGCATGTTTTTGACATCCTTGGCAACCTTTGGAAAATTCTATGCAATCTTTTAGCATAGTTGGCCAATATACACCTTGCCGAAATAAAAGCCACTTCATTTTATGGCCTGCTTGGTGTGTTCCACATACCCCACTATGAGTATTGGAAACAACCGCATATGCCTCTGTTTCTCCAAGGCATTTGAGTAAAACTCCCTTTGGAGTCTTTTTGAACAAATCGTTCCCCACAATCACATAACTCAAAGCTCTATACTTTATCTTTCGACAATTTATCCCATCAGGGTTTTCCAGATAATTGACTATTGGTTTTCGCCAATCATCATCAGTTAAATTGTTAATAACAAAAATTTCGACCAAATTCGTACCTTGTGCGTGTCCGTTAGACGCTTCTACCCCCCCAAGTTTTGGTATTAACAATTTCTTAGAAGGAACTTCTCTCGAACTACGCTTATTCCTGATCTCGATCATTTCTTGCATTTGTTCTTTTGAAACCTTGTACCCTAAAGCCATTTGGGCTAGATCATTCGCTTCTTGATTCTCCATCCGAGAAATGTGTTGTATTTCAACATGAGTGAAACATTTGAGTAGTGCATTTGCAGCGGCGTAGTACATGATCAAGTTTTCTTTAGCACATTTATACTCTTTTGTTAATAGTTTTAACACTAATTCTGAATCACCCTTTATCCTGACATATTTTGCCCCCAGTTCGAGCAAAATCTCCAAACCAGTGATTAAGGCTTCGTATTCAGCCTCGTTATTCGAACAAAACTGGTTAATTCGAAATTTATACTTTGTTGGAACGTTTTTTGGCGAAACGATCATAATTCCAATCCCAGTGCCGTTTTTATGGCTAGATCCATTGAAATACAACTTCCAAAGTTGGTTACTAACACCATTTAATGATGGTTCCACTACCGAATGGTCAGCAATGAAATCAGCCACAATCTGGCCTTTAACAGATTTCAATGACTAGTAAGTTAATGAATATTCTGTAAGTTCTAAGGCCCACTTACCAACTCTGCTATGCAAAATTGGTTTCGATAACATGTGTTTAATTATATCGAAATGAGAGTAAACATAAACATCAAAAGGTTTTATATAATGCTTCAGTTTTGTATAAGAGAAATACAGACAAAGACACAACTTCTCGCTTGGATGATGCCTTGTTTCAGCATCATTTAATATCTTACTAAGATAATAAATGGCTCTTTGTACGCCATTTTCATCTTCTTGCGCTAACATACTTCCTATAGTTCATTCAGGCGCTGCAATGTACAATTTCATACCCCTATTCTTAAGAAGAGGTGAAAGGATAGGAAGACTAGTCAAATATGACTTGATTTCTTGGAAAGTCTTTTGGTGTTCTGGTTCCCATTTGAACACATCTTCTTTCTTCAGGCGAAGCAGTGGCGAAAAAGCCTGCGTTTTGCCACATAGATTTGATATAAATCTTATGAGAAAGTTGATTTTTCCTAACAAGGACTGCAACTCTTTCTTTGTCGAAGGAGCCTTGGTCTCCATAATTACTTTGGTTTTGTTCTGGTCGATTTCGATTCTTGTCTTATGTACAACTAAACCTAAAAAGTCACTGCACAAACATCAAACACACATTTTAAAGGATTCATTTTCAATCCATATTGTCTAATCCTTTCGAATGATTGACGAAGGTGATTCAGGTGATCATCCTCTGAAGATGATTTTACTACTACGATATCATCTATATAGACTTGCATGAATTTTTCGATGAAGTCATGAAACATTGAATTCATTGCTCTTTGATATGTAGCACTAGCATTTTTTTGGCCAAATGACATAACTAGCCATTCATAACAGCCTAAAGCTCCTAGACATCAAAATGCAGTTTTCGATACCATTAAGCATACATAAATATTCAAATCCTACTGCCGAATCAACTAGCATTTCTGCCACAAGCATAGGGTATTCATCTTTGGGAGTAGCCAAATTTAAATCCCTAAACTCAATACAAACTCTAATAGTTCCATTTTTCTTTTTAACAGGGACTATGTTTGCTAACCAATCTACATACCTTGCAGTTCGGATGAACTTGCTTTTCAAGAGTCTTTCGATCTCTTCTTTGATTTTCGACAGAATTTGTGGTGCAAATCTCCTAGGAATCTGCTTCACTGGTTTCTTATCAAGTCGAATAGGCAGTTTCAATTCCACCATTTCCCGGTTCAAACCCGGCATTTCATTGTAATCCCAAGCGAAACAATCTTTGTATTCCTTTAAAAGCTCAACAATTCGATCTCTGAATTCCTTGGTAATCTTGGCACTAACATAAGTTGGCTTTTAGACCGAGGCATCCCCTAAGTCTACCTCTTCTAGAGGATCTTGCACCTTCATTTTTGTAGTAGATTCCAACGGATCTTCTTCGAAACCCAAAGGCTTGTCATCATATATGCAATCTAACCTTTGGTCGTTAGTGAGGTCATCATTGGTCTCTTCTACTAAAGTCTCGACCACCTCTTTTTGCAGAATTTTGGCCTCTTTAGCCGTATTTAATTTTGTTCTCGGCCACCTCATGGTAACCTTACAAGGAGAAAAGAAGAGATGGAATGGAAGCAAGCCATGATGTCTCAATGATCTTGTGAACCCCTTTAATCCTTATGCTCCTTGCTCCTTAAGGGTCTCTCTGAGTTTTCCCCTGTTTTTCTCTCCCTAGGATAGCATAAATTCTAATAATAATGTTTCTGAAATGAGAAGAGAGGCTTTTATACTTTTGCTGAATTTTGCTTTCTTGCCAAGCAGGATTTTTATCCCTATGGCGACATCAGCTTTCTTTGTCAGTGGGTTTCTGCCACGTCATCATCCACTTGCCTCAAACCGCCTTATCTTGCCCAGTAGGACATTTCTCGCCATGGCGACATATGATCTTGGAAAACATGGGTTTTGGAACTTCATTCCTGCCATGGCGACATTTTGTTGCTCGGGCAACATCTTGCTAGGCAGGATTTTGTCGCCATAGAGACAGGTTTTGGTCAAACAGGTCAGAGGACCTGTAATTCTTGCCAGGCAGGAAATGTTGTGCCTGGCAAGGCATGATAGTTGCAGACCAAAATGTTATGCTTGCACAATTGGGTTTAAGTAAGACACAAGGAGTATAAAAATGTATTTTCTCATTATTTCTTGGTTTTTCCTTGGAAAACTTGTAAAACAAGTAACCAAAAGTACTTAATATGAATCATCAAATTAACACTTTCTAGCACTTATCAAGGGTATAGAGCTGAAAATTTCCTTAATCATGATAGAAGGGTATAGTTCACCTCTTGCCATAGCGACTTGTGCAGATCTTGATGATGATTTAGAGAAGGAAGGATGGGATATGAGGGGATTCATAAGGGTATATGAAAGTGGAATTTTTTTTTGCGAAAAAGAAGGTTGAATCATTATGTTTTGTTTCCTCCTTCTCTCGCCCTCCTCCATTTACTCTTGGCCTCTTTGCCCCAAATATTCTTGTAATTCCTTCTCTCCTTTCTCTCCCGCTCTTGTCTCATCGTTGTCGTTGCTTCGAACTAGCGGTTTTTATTCTTATTCCTTTGTCAACCCCATTCGATCTTTCTTCAAAAATACCATCAACACAATTCTTCTTTTTCTTCTCTCTCTGTTTTTAGGAATCACATCAACCATTACTTGAGTCCTTTGCCACTTGTATGTAACCTTAAAGGTGACAAAAATCTTCAAAAGCAACAAGTACTATCCTACACAAATTTCAGGTCCCATACGTCTATTGACAAATTTTTATAAATAGAATCAGTATAAGGTTTAAGGTACAATGTTTTTATTACCATAACGTTGTCATTTTTTATATGGTAATGACAACGTTCTGACAATGAACACATTGTACTTTAAATCTTACACTGATATTATTTATCTGAAGTTGTTATTCGATGTATGACACCTGGAAGGCTAGCAGGGTTGTGTTAGTTCTATGAAGATTTGCGACACCGTTACAAGTGGCAACAGACTCAAGTAAGGGCACTTGTAATACGATGGCTTAAATATACGATTAGTCTCGATGTATTATTAATATGTGACCTTTAGTGCTATTAAGTAGCTTACCTCCTATTTTGTTTACCACTTACATCATTTTTTAATCTGAAAATGAATTATTATTATTATTATTATTATTAGTATATTTATTATTATTATTATTATAATAGAATCTCATCAATTACATAAAAGGAAAAAGCTTTTGATCGATTGGAAAGGATATGAAACAGAATTTTGTTGTGTGTTAGATTGCTAAGGTGGAGACTTCAAAGGTTCTTCTAAGGTGGCCTGGATGAGTGTTGAATTCATTTACTACAAACCACAAGAGGTTTTCCGATGCAATGAGAACATTGGCTGAGCCGGAGAACAGCAGGAATGTAATGGCTGGGTTAGTGTCACTGATATACGGCGGAGACAATGCTTTGTGATATATATTACTACGCTCTTCATGACGAGCGCGCTAACAGAGTTGCACGGAATTGTTATCATGAAAAGACTTTAGGACAGGTAGTAAGTCCATCCTTTTTCAAATGTGTACTTATTACGGTCAAGTGCATGTTTGTGCTTTGTGCATACATTATATTATGTTCGTGAATGTATAATTTTAATAGATTCAATGTCCCTGCTTTCAAGAAATTCCCGTTTTATTTTTCATAAAAATTATTTAAAATAAATGTTGATCTGAATCACAGTTTAGACTCAAGTGCATGTTTGTGCTTAGTGCATACATTATATAAGTCTTTACATTCATATTGAGTAGTGTCGATCAGTTTTGAAGTACAATAGTATTTCAGTTTTGCTGCGCAATTAATTACATTTGATATGCATTACAATACATTGGTATTTTTTGTGCTGATATTGTTTACTGTCCTAGACACTAACCTGATCGAGTAATTTCTTGTTAATTGGAATATAATATCTTGACGTGTTACTAATTTTTGACCTTTAGTATTATTAAGTAACTTTTCTCCTATTTTGTCTACTAATTTCTCTAAGTGTTCTGAGTTGATGATGTCCAATAGCAATTATATTAATTAAAAGGGCTAAGCCAAGAAGATCCAATGCATAAGATGGTTTATTTTATAGCTACCATGAGAACGTGTTAGGTTAAAAAAATTGAATTCCAAATTAAAGGAAAGCCATGAGAGTGGGTAATATATGCATGTCTTCTCATTAACTTTGCAACAAACTTCCTACTAAACTAAATAGTAACTAATGAGCTACTTTGTAATTTGAATCATATGAGAATGACAATAAGAGAATTAAGAGAGTAATACCAAAAGATTTATAGCTCATTGGAAATCGCAAATGGCAAAACAAAAGTTGCAAAGATAAATAAATAAATTGTGGTAATGGATATTTGGAGAAACCGTAAATTTACATTTTAATGGAGTATATGTAATTACATATACATGGACCGACGTCTTTAAAAAAAACATATATGGACCGACATGTTAGCTCTAATAGGTTTTTCTGTAAGTCTTAACCTAATTTATTTATATTAATGGGCTTTTTAATAAGCATGAGCATAATCTTCTTTAAGAATAAAAAATAAGCATGAGTCTAATCTCTTTACTAAATAAGGTAGGCTGAAATTGACTTTAAGTAAGCTGAGTTATAGACTCCTGACGAACGATCTGACATGTTCCCACCGCAAAGGAGAATGACAGCAAGTGATTTAATAAATAAGCTTTGAAACCAAATAATCTATCATATTTAACTAAATAGTATATATGTACAATAATATTTCACCTAAAAAAATGTACATTAATAGATAAGTTTTTGCCATCACCGACTAAATAGTACCATGTAAGCTCAATTTATTCTCACTGCAACCTCTAAACCACTTCCCATTGAAATTTAATACAACCTTTAATTTCGAAATGGTGGTTGTATAGGTCTTACTAGAGGCCCCAGTGTATGGTTAAAGTATTTATTAGAGGACCCGTGTTTGTGCATGGCTATTCAACCCCTTTAGGTTAAATGACAATTTCAACTTTACAATTTTTAGGTTAAACCCCTTTAGCCTAGTAATATTTTCCAGCAAAAATTCGCCAAATCCAACCTTCTGTAAAAAAAAATATAAAAAATTTCATTGCAAACAAGTACATGTAGACATGGTAGAATATGTAAACAAGTACATTTTTTAAGCCCATTATCACTCGGACCAAGTGACATATTAGCAAAATAAAAATGTCACAAAATAAGTGTTACTGTTTTTTTTCTTCCAATTCTATCTCAAAATCATACTCTTTCACCATGCATTTCTGCAAATACTTGTATTTTTGTTGTCTATAGACAAAGTGACAAACATCTTAAAACTCACATAAAAACATGAGTGAAGAAGTTCAGCCTAACAATTCGACATTTCCACAGTTATCACTCAGTTATAATTTACACAACTACTATGATCTTCAACTAATCTACGACCTTTCCTAATAGTTACAAAATATACGCATTATCAATTTGAGACAAAGAAAGTATCTAAAAATGAGACTTGAGCTACAATTTCATAAAATTTAAATGCATATGATATTCAAATTAACAAATCAACACATTTCTCCCATCTTGTACCAAAATTTAATATAATATATTAAAAAAAACATTTTTCTATCTTACAACAAAAAGTTGACAACAAAAAACAAAACCCAATTTGATTTTTCATTTCATATACCTTCCATTTTATTTTATTACTGAAAAATATATGTAGTCGAATTACATTCTCTGATCTGTAACACTAGGTCAGGGGTTTGTCGTTTGATTATGATTCTTGGAGTTAAAGTTTTGAAATTTTGATTTATTTTACCATGGTGTTGAGAACTTAATTTGTTTCATTTGAAATTGATGAACAATTCTGGTGCCGAATTATGATCTATGTTTTATAAATAATGAAATGTCAAGTATGTGTGACATTTGTATTATTAAATATATATTTTTATTTAATAATCCAAAATCGGGGTCATAGGATATTACAGTGGTGATGTATGAAAAAATATATGTTGAAAGAAATAACTTCTAAAATAAATCTTTGTTTTCTCATGTTTATTTTTTCTGTTGTTAATTATAGTCGATTAGTTTGACTCTTCAAAACAAAAATATTGACGTGGCAGAGTTCTTGCTAGCAACATTTACAAGAAAGTAGAAAAGTCTTTCATTTAACAATTAAACCAAAACCATGCATAAACACAGGAGCTGTAATGAAAATTTAACCTAAATGTACCTATACCAACCACCATTTCAAAATTAAAGGTTGTATTAAATTTCAAAGTGAAGTGGGTGAGAGGTTGCAGTGAGAATAAATTGTGCTTACATAGCACTATTTAGTCGGTGATGGAAAGTTTGTTTTTTTAGGGATATATTATTGCACATATATGCTATTTAGTTTAATATGATAGATTATTTGGTTTCAAAACTTATTTATTAAAGGGAAAGGTTAACAAACTGCTCCTAGAGCACTTTTAAGGATCAATGTTTATTCATTATATATTATTATAATATTGTTTGAAGTCTCACATTGCTAAAATTTGAAGTAATAATCAAGTTTATTTAACAATTACTTTCTCCTGACAATGCTAACAATACATCATCTGAAAGAGAACAACTTTTCTACTCACTGAGAAAATGAACGGACATGATGTTGTTTTTCCAATTTTGTTTTTTCCCCTTCATTGCCATGTACCTTCACAACATGTTTTTTCCCTGCTGTTATGACTTTTTCCCCACTGTCACGTAGTTTTCCTCACTGCCATGCACTAAATATTTTTTACAAGTTGCATGAGAACTGCAACCACCGATTTAATAAATAGCCCTTGAAAACAAATAATAACGCATATTCAACTTCCAAAAGCAAAGTCTATCTCCAAACCAAACCTTGTTTCATTTCTGTTCTCATACCTACAAAATGGCTGAAGCTTTACTTGGAATCGTGATAGAAAACCTTGGATCTTTTGTTAAAGAGGAGCTTGCATCCTTTTTGGGTGTTGGGGAATTAACCCAAAGGCTATCTAGTAATCTCTCTGCAATCCGTGCTAACCTAAAAGATGCTGAAGAGAAGAAAATAACAAAGGATGGTGTGAAAGACTGGGTGCAGAAGCTGACTGATGCTGCTTATGTGCTTGAGGATATATTGGATGAATGTTCAATAACCTTAAAAGCACATGGAGACAACAAGTGCATCACTAGTTTCCATCCTATGAAGATCTTGGCTCGTCGCAACATTGGAAAGAGGATGAAGGAGATTGCTAAAAAGATTGATGATATTGCTAAAGAAAGGATCGATTTTGGATTTCAACAAGTGGGACTCACAGAGGAGCACCAACGAGGAGATGATGAATGGCGCCAAACTACTTCTGCCGTCACTGAACCGAAACTATATGGAAGAGACAAAGATAAAGAGCAGATTGTTGAGTTTCTTCTAAGACATGCCAGTGACAGTGAAGAACTCCCTGTTTATTCCATCGTTGGCCACGGAGGATATGGAAAAACAGCACTTGGTCAAACGGTCTTCAATGATGAAAGGGTGAAGACACATTTTGACTTGACAATATGGGTGTGTGTTGCCGGTGATTTCAGTAGGATGAAAGTTCTAGAGTCTGTCATAGAAAACACCAATGGAAAAAATCCACATCTCTCAACTTTAGAGTCAATGCAAAAAAATCTTCAAGAAATTTTGCAAAACAAAAGGTATTTACTTGTTCTTGATGATGTGTGGACTGAAGACCAAGAGGAATGGAATAAGTTCAGGTCTGTGCTGCAACATGGAAATGGAGCGAAAGGTGCATCAATTTTGGTCACTACCAGACATGACAATGTTGCATCCGTTATTGGAACTTATCAAGCTCATCATTTGGTAGGCTTATCAGAGGATGACATCTGGTCTTTGTTCGAACAACAAGCTTTCGGTGCAAATAGAGGAGAGTATGCAGAGCTTGTGGTAATAGGTAAGAAGATAGTGAGAAAATGTATGGGTTCACCTCTTGCTGCTAAAGTACTGGGAAGCAGTTTGCGCGTTACAAGCAACGAACATCAATGGATTTCTGTACTGGAAAGTGAGTTTTGGAATTTACCTGAGGTTCATCCTATCATGTCTGCTTTGAGAATAAGCTACTTTCACTTGAAATTGTCATTGAGGCCATGTTTTACTTTCTGTGCTGTTTTTCCTAAGGGTTTTGAAATGGTGAAGGAAAATATCATTCATCTTTGGATGGCTAATGGACTTGTTACATCTAGAGGAAATTTACAGATGGAGCATGTTGGTGATGAGGTATGGAATCAATTATGGCAAAGATCATTTTTTCAAGAAGTTAAATCTGATTTAGCAGGTAACATTACATTCAAAATACATGATTTTCTCCATGATTTAGCAAAGTCTATTATGGGAGATGAATGTATTTCTGATGATGTTTCAAACTTGAATAATTTGTCAGTTAGAGTTCACCATTTAAGTCTCTTTGATAAAAAATCAAAACATGACTACATGATTCCCTTCCAAAAAGTTGATTCCTTGCGAACCTTTCTCGAGTATAAACCACCCTCCAAGAATTTAGATGTGTTGCTATCAAGTACTTCTCTTCGAGCTTTTTGTTCAAGTTCTTCTCAACTCTTAGCGTTGAAGAGTTTAATACATTTGAGGTACTTAGAATTTTCTCGAAGTAAGATCACAACCTTGCCAGATTCTATTTGTAGGCTGCTGAAATTGCAAACACTTAAACTTCAAGATTGTGATTATCTTTCTAGTTTTCCCAAACAATTGACAAAATTGCAGGACCTTCGACATCTCCTGATTCAAAATTGCCCATCATTGATATCAACTCCTTTTAGAATTGGGGAGCTAACTTGTCTGAAAACATTAACCATTTTCATTGTTGGTTCAAAAACTGGGTATGGTTTATCAGAGCTACACAACTTACAATTAGGAGGTAAGCTATACATCAAAGACCTTCAGAATGTGTCGAATGTGGAGGATGCTAGAGAAGCTAATTTGATTGGCAAGAAGGACTTAAATCGCTTATATTTGTCATGGGGTGATTATGCTAGAGAAGCTAAGCCAGTACTGGAAGCTCTTGAGCCCTATTCAGGACTTACACATTTTGCTGTGAATCGTTATGGGGGAACAGATTTTCCTCGTTGGATGAGAAACACTTCTATTCTAAAAGGTCTAGTTAGTATTATTCTCTATCACTGTAGAAAC
>Ga0315915_1010174_pt1 | contig 10499 bp, 5 predicted proteins | sample MpolbnodulesMG_FD_207738 | JGI IMG/M metagenome (GOLD analysis project Ga0315915, IMG submission 207738) | Medicago polymorpha root nodule microbial communities from Los Angeles, California, United States - branched nodules | ecosystem: Host-associated > Plants > Roots > Nodule | place: USA... | reverse complement strand
TAATCATTCCAAGTTTCAACTTGAGAATTACTTTTTAAGTTACAGAATAATTTTAAAGGGTCACAATTCAAACCCCCCCTTCCTTGTGACTATTTTATCTACTTCAACTTTGAGGTCTTAAAGGGTTATAACGGGGCTTAGGTGAAGGTGGGATAATATTTGGATAAGTAGGCTACACAAAATTTGAGTTAGGAATTCCTACGGAAGTTAAGCACAAAATTCAAACCATCATTCCTTCACCTTTTGGAACAACAATTCTTGCAAGGGTACTAGAGATTATTTATAACAATTGGGACGATCGAGTTTGAAGTTACTCGGTGTTTCAATGTCTTGTCCCTTTTTCATTCTATTCTCTGTTTTTTTTTATACACCATTTTTGTGTGTATTTTTTTTTCAAAGTTCTTTCTTTCGTTATTCTCTAGTACCCCCACCCCAAACTTAGTTGGTTGCAAATTCCAATAGCAACCCCAAACTTACTATTTAGCAACATTCTACAATGCCTAACTCAGATATAACAATTTGGGATAAATCCTAAAAGTCTCTAAGCTTGTAATGTAGTTTGTCACTGAACAAAAAGATCTAAACCTACCGGCTCAAATTGGCTAAGAAAAGGATATAAATATCAATTATAATCAGGGTAGGCTTCAAAAGGCTCACAGGACCAAGCACTTTTGCCTCAGTGTGTATATGACAAAGATCAATCGACAGTAGAGAAACAACGCAAGTTCTAGAAATGTAGATGCATGGAACACTCTTTATAAGTAAATTGGAAAATAAAGTATGGCCATGAACCTTACAGTGTTTAGATTTATGGGAGTTGCGACTGCCTATCTTTAACTGCCCTACACTTCGCCTTTGAATCACAAGTCACTCCTCCTTTTGAACTTTTGGAATATCACTTGATCAAACAATTGTTACTACACTGTAAAGAGTCAATTAACAAACAAATTCGTTAATAATAAACAAGTGCAGATTCATTACAATAAAGGGGAACATTAAGTTCATTGGACTTGACAATACTAGAAACCTAAAAACAATACGAAACAAATACTACGTACTAAAAAAGTAATAATACAACGAAAACACAAAAGCAGGTATACTGAACCATCAGTAGTTCAGTCCATGTTAACATCCTCATCATCACCGGCCTCAGGTAGCCCCTCGAAGAATTCATCAGCAGCTCTCTTCTCCCCTGCATTGAAATCATCGGTGATTTCTTTCTTCATATAAGCAGCATATTGCTCCTAGTGAGAAAAATATTCATCCATGCGCTCGCGGGAGCTGTCAAACCTCTCATAAGATCCCGTGATAGGCCTCCTATGCATCTGTGCCTCTGCAGCAAACTCAGTGGAAAACCGAGGACGGTTCACCCACATCTGATCAGAGGTCTCATTCATCCAATTGGCTGAAGTAAACATGTACTCCAGCAGCATAGGGTGGATAGGGGGATAAGAACCATGCTGGCTTCCCTCTCCATGCTCCATTTGGGCTTGTTGTTGCTGACGTGGCGCTTCAGGTGCATCCCTTCTCTCTCTCTCCCTCATAAACTCCTGATACTTCTTTATGAAAACATCTATGGTCTTATCGGTGATTGGTTGAATTGTAGCAGTATACAAATCACCCTCGAATTCTTGTACCAATTGCTTCTCACACAACCAGTTGATAATGGTTCCATGCCCTAAAACTGTCTTCTTCCCCGTTGCTATCCCATGAATGTTGTTAGCTATAAGTTCGCCAACATTGATAGATTTCTGATCAAGAATAGCAGATACAGTGAATACTCGCTTGAGAGGAATCTCAGAAGAGCAAGATGTGCTCTCAAGTGTCTGAATCACAAAAAACGCCCAAACCTTCGGAATGGGCAAAAATTCAGCATAGGTCAACATTCGCGCACTCTTCCAAGTTGCCCCTGGCCGACACATTTTGGCAATCAACTTATCCCAATCATGCTCAGCCATATCCTTGCGCTCCCTCTCCAACCTCCGAACCTCACATTCTTCCGGTGCTGTCAAGCCCAACAATTTGTTGATCGCATCCGGACTATAATCAATTGTCTTGCCCCGGATGTAAACCTAATACTTTACCTCAGAAAAGCGAGCATTTGCAAAGAACTCCATTATCACAGACTTGTTGTTAGTATCCCTCACCATTCTGTTCAACTCTTCCCATCCTCTCTCACGGATCATAGTATCGAAGATAGGGTACTTGGTAGGCCTAGTGACATCAAACTTTCGCTCACCCACAATCTCAAAACTTCTTAAAACTTCGAATCTCTCCTTTGCTTCCTCAGAAATGAACCGTTCAACGTTGGTTGGTGGCACGAGATTTGTTCTTTTGCGTTTGGGTTGGCTAGATGATGGTTGGTCTTTCTAGAAGGTTGCCTTGATTGGTTTTTCGGTGCCATTTGTGTTTTTTTGATAAAAATGGGTTGCGAATTTGTGAAGGGTTGATGGTTATGGGTTTAGTGTGAAGAATGTTGGATGAATTGGTGTTGGTGGTGGTTTAGAAGGTTAGAACTTGGTGAATTTGTGATGAATTTCGTGGGTTGGGAAGTAAAAGAAAATTTTGGCAGAGTAACAGTAGGAAAACACGATGGAAAGTTATGAAAACTGCTGGGTTTTTATAGGCACACCAAAAATCGCGTCACAGTTGGGTTTTACTGTGCCGCGATTATAATATAACGGTCAAGTCTTTTCAAACTTTTACCAAATCGTGCCACGATTTGAATGCCGTAACGCGATTTTGGTAGCAGTGAGCAACTCAAATTTTTTGACAAAATCGTGTCACGATTTTTCTTGACATGACACGATTTTGTTAATGGTCAAAGTCCAAGCTTGTTGACCTTTAAATCGTGCCACGATTTTCAGTACCGTGTCACGATTTTATAGGCAGAGAATAAAAATGTTGTTTTACTTTGGCTGGAATTCTTCCTTTGGAAACAAAAGTCATGAGGAGAAAATTGTGACACAACATCAGTATTGCAACACAATTTTCTTGGCAGTATTAGCACCTTAAAATTCTTTTAAAAAAAAAAACAATCCTGCCTGCTTGTGTTTTGTTGTTTTGAATAAAAATGTATTTTTATTTATTTTGAAAACACTAAGTTAAATACTACCTGAACATAAATGTAGTGGGTTGCCTCCCACTCAGCGCTCCTTTACCGTCACTAGCTTGGCTGCCAAGGATCCTTAGAACAAGTCCTACCCTTTCTTTTGGTAGGTCGCCACCCAGATATGGCTTAACTCTCTGCCCATTCACTTTGAAACTTCTGTCACCTTCAGGTGTCATCAACTCAACAGCTCCATGAGGTGACACACTTTTGACCAAGAACGGTCCAGACCACTTTGATTTGAGTTTTCCAGGAAACAGCTTCAACCTGGAATTGTACAACAACACTAACTGCCCAGAGCTAATATCCCTAGGTACTAAGTTTTTATCATGGTACCGTTTAGTCCAAACCTAGTGAATATATTCTTGTGCAAGAAATTGACAACAGTCTTGGCATCATTAGCAACACAAGGTATCGCTTCAACCCATTTTGTGACATAGTCAACACAAACAAGTATATGAAGAAAAGAGTAAGAGGAAGGAAATGGTCCCATAAAGTCAATGCCCCAACAATCAAATGGTTCAACTTCTATGATTCCTGTTAGGGGCATTTCATTCCTCTTAGAAATGTTACCTTTCCTTTGGCACTTATCACACCGCTTAACAAAGTCTTGGCAATCCTTGAAGAGGGTGGGCCACAAGAAGCCACTTTGCAAGATTTTTGCAGCGGTTCTTTCTCCACTATGGTGGCCTCCATAAGCTGAGTTATGGCAGTGCCACATGATTTTGTTAGCCTCCTCACCTGCAACACAACGTCTAATCAACCCGTCAGTGCTTACCTTAAACAGATAAGGATCATCCCACAGATAGTGGTTCGCATCCTTGAAGAACTTTTTCCTCTGATCAAACTCCAGGTCATCAGGCACTATGTTACCAGCCTTAAAGTTCGCCATGTCAGCAAACCAAGGTCTTTCTCCAATAGCAAACAGCTTTTCATCTGGGAACTTGGCCATGATGGCCTTTTCTTTCTTTGTGACCTCTTCATTATCCAACCTTGAGAGGTGATCAGCCACCACGTTCTCCACTCCCTTCTTGTCACGAATTTCAAGATCAAACTCTTGCAATAAGAGGATCCACCTCAAGAGCCGAGGTTTTGAATCCCCTTTTGTCAAGAGATATTTAAGAGCTGCATGATCTGTAAAAACAATGACTTTGGAGCCTATTAGATAAGAACGAAATTTTTCTAATGCAAAGATTACCGCAAGCAACTCCTTTTCAGTAGTGGAATAGTTGACTTGATTTTCGTTTAAAACCTTGCTTGCATAGTAAATTGCATGGAAAAATTTGTTCTTTCGTTGGCCTAGGACTGCACCAACATCATAATCACTTGCATCACACATAAGTTCAAAGGGTAAATTCCAATCCGGTGGAATGATTATTGGTGCAGTCACCAACTTAGTTTTAATCAAAGAAAAAGCGTTTAAACATTCAGAATCAAAATCAAAATCATTTTCTTTGACTAAGAGGTTACAAAGGGGCTTTGAAATTTTAGAAAAATCTTTTATAACAGCAACATGGATCAATTAGGGTTACACAGATTCATCTCGAACCTAATCTCTGAGAGATTTAGCTACTCATAATAGAGTTTACAAATAGCATAATCAAGAAAATAATTAAAACATACATGAACTGAGTAAAGGATGATGAATTCGCCCTTCGAGTAGTCTTCAGGTCTCAAAATCGCACTTTACCTCTCCAAAAATCGTAACCCTTGTGTTTGGAACTGACTTTAGCTTAAATAGGCAAATCTGGACGCACCTAAAATCGCACCACGGTTCATAAAATCGCGCCACGCCACCATAAATTGTACCACGATTTCAGTGGCTCAAAGAACATGCCTCTCTGGTGATAAAATTGTGTCACAGTAGTGAAAATCGTGACACGATTTGTTACCTTCAGTTCTTCTATTTTTCTTGCTTTTAACACCCCTGGTTACCTCATGTTGCCTCAGAACTCTATCAAAATGTCAAAATAAGTCCTAAAAATTACGTAATGACAGCATGTCATCAATTTTAGTTATAACTCTTTCAATGTCGTTCAACTCCTCAATTGAGTTGTCTATTTGGCACTTAACAATATTGATTATGGCATGTTGATTGTATATTTTATAAAAAAATAAAAACATTTATAGTTATTACACCATGAGCAAAATGAGGATATTAGATAGCTTAAATAGATTACTTGTAGTACGTACAAGTTATCTTAGTGTAGTACAATAGTGTACTACTTTCTATCTTTGCTAATACTTGTATGCTCCTTGTATAAGCTTATTTGTACTCTATTCTCATTCATAATAATAATATATAATTTCACCTCCATTAGTCAAATTTCTAGATTCATCCCTGGTAGCAAACTCAGATTCAATTAGTTGTAAATTTACCACAATTTGTATACGAAATTAAATTTCAGTATCAAATTATTGAAATTCTTATAGTGAAAGAAGAAAGTGTGACTTGGGAAAGCTCGCTACACTAGCCAACGATCGTGAAACAAAATTTGAATTTTTTTATAGAAGTATAACGGAAACATGCTTTAAGAATTTGTTTGAGAATTTGGAGGAAAGGAAAAATATATAAAGAAAATGAAAAAAAATCACATTTTTTAAAAGAGTATTTTACTATAAAAAAAAACAAATTAATGTTTTGATTAATATATATTTAGTTTTAAGAATATTATAACAACATAGAATAAAATTCATAACAATTTTTAAGTTACCCAAAAGAAAATGTGAAGTATTTTGTATTGGAAACTTCTACGGTATACTCGTAAATTGAGGTGTACCGGTACTCTTGCTTCATAAATCTATAAATTAACGATTAATTTTATGGAATAAATAGTTATCTGCCGGCATTTATATTTTAGAAAAGGACAAAACTTACCTACAATTCTTTAGGTGTTTTTCGCATGGTTCTTAACTAAAAATACAATTTTTTTGGATATAACAAACTTTGAGAAAATTATGGATTTAAGGAAATCATGGTGAATTTAGTTAAGAACCATACCAAAAGCATCTAAAGAATCGTACCTAAGTTTTTTCCTTTAGAAAATATCATTTCATAAAAAAAAAAACACATCATTGTTTATAAGAATCATAGTAAATTTTTTACATATTATCATATAAAATAATCAAAGTTCTCTATTATGAGCGATAAAAATTCAAAAAAAATTCAATTTTATTTCGTTGACACTTTTGGTGAATAAGATTTAATCATTATAATTATAAATGATAAAAGATAATATTTTTCTTCAAAAAACAACTCATTTAAACTATAAATTTAAGAGTTTGGTGTACCGATGCACTCAAATATGTTGGGTGTACTGTAGAATTTGTCTTTTGTATTAATTAAAAAGAAAAATTAACCTTTAAAATCATCTTTATTTTTTTCACTTGTTCTTTCTTTCTTTCTTTTTTCCCTCCAAACTTCCAAACAAAGTAAAAGAACAAAAACTTGACAGTTCGGTTGAAGAGAGAAGAGAGTTTGAGAGAGAGAAGATTTGGAGAGAAAAAAGAAGTTGAGAACGAGAGATGGAGAAAAAGGTGTGGCAATTGTCTTGTAGGGGTAGAATGATATGCTTAATTTTTTTTAATGAAAAAAAGAAATTAGTTTAATCTGTTTCTGGAAGAGATGCAATAACTTCTGGTAAACAAACACAAAAAGAAATGTAATAATTATTTGTAACATAATGGGAAGCAAATAAAAACTAGTAACAGGAATGAGATGTTTGATTTAAATCAATTTATGTCATACATTAGACGTGCAACATATCATGCATTCTTTTTGGAACAACATAGCATGATATGAGTTGTTCTAAAAAGAATTGTGTAAATGTGTAGAGTTGTTCTTTTTAGAATGATACCTACTTCATTCTAATTTCATTTTCTTTGGGGTTCCTAGAACTTATCTTAAAACTTGAAAATATTTAAAAATATTTTTTCCTGCAATATTGATATTTGTTTATTCAAAGAATCAAGAAATTTTTTGTATAAGGACATGTAGTGCAATAGAAGTTACAATAGAACAATTCTTTGTAAGACTGAATATACATACCTCACAGCCGAACTATGAATTACCAATGTCTTTTTTCCAGCAAACCCGAGACCACAAACCATTTAAAAGGAAAATCTCAATTGGAATTGATTGGATTTTAATTTTAATATTAATTTCAAATTGAGGGTTTAGACTAGAAAAAATATCTAGTCACGATTTATATTTGTGTAACATTTTCACAAAAAAAAAAAAAAACAAACATATTAGTTCTAAAACATGATCTTGTAGCTTTTCTGAACTAAACCACACCACAATATACATATCATTCACTCAATGGTCTACCATGTTCTACACCATTCACTCAATATTGATCCTAATTAACAACTTTCTTTGTTCTTCCTCCAGATTTGTTTCCAGTTTCATAATTTGATGAAAATGCTCTTTCTCTTCTATCATGCACCAAATATGGAAGTGACCAAACCTTGGTTTTGTTTAGCTCATCAACCCTAGAATCTGCAGTATTTATATTAAATTAAATGTGAAAAATCAGCACCGAAGAACAATGATTTTACATTAAACGAAATGGAACCAGATTTCAGATTTTTTTTTAACCAATGTAGTTGCACACAAGAAATGACGATACAGCGTAGAGAATTTTACTTGTCTAGTACAGATAATACATGCCAAGAACGGGTGAAGATCCTCTCCATTTCCTAAAGAAAATGGAAATGTCAATTACTATAGTTTGGAAGTAAATATATAATATAAATGCACATATTTCAAGAATTGAAGGCATTAATTGCACATTTATACATCAAAACTTTGGTAATGGAAGAAATTGAGAGAACTTAAAATGGAGAGGATCTTCACCCGCCAAGAACAATCTAGCAGCACAGTAATTGTTTTACAAATTAAGTTAGGAAGCGCCCATTTAAATGCAGTAAACAATCTCAACCATTATTTTAAAATCGTATAATTCAGATTGCACATAAGAAACTTTAATTGATGAAGGTCATGCATAATACAATATTGGCTCATAGGGAACAGAAAAAGGCCTACCTTTCTTCCTATGTACATCATAATCAGGTAACGGCCCTAGATTATTGCCTTTCCATGCTTCCTCGAAGTGTGCAAGCTCATCTGATGAATTAAAAAACAAATATATTCATCATTAACAATAGAATTTCTTGTTACCACTCGAGAGTTTGTTAACCAAACAGTAAATGAACACAATAGTAACAAACTTTCATTAAGATTGTGCAGCGTTTGTGTCGTATCAACCTTCCCGGCTGAGTCAAGCTTCCTCAAAACTGAATTACCCTACATACAAAATATAGAAAGTTAACATCAATACCTAAAGGTTTTTCTTTAATCCTTGTTGAAGAAAAAAGGATTTCCGTATCAATTCCAAGTTTCTTGCACGTTTACTGTATGCATGCACAACACAGGTAATGTCTCTTTTTCATCTACATTTAACATTATGACTTTAATGGGGAGCCTTTTGGATGATGGAGACGGTGGGTGGGAGAGCACTCTCACTCCCGCCCAGTTGACATCCTTAGTTGAGTGTTAGACACTTGAGGCGTCTTCGATATACAACCATTATTGTGATCTCTATTTAAAGTGTCACAAACACAACCAGAACCATCGCTTGGCTATTTAAAACCTATGTAGACATCAAGGTTTTTGATGTTTGGTCCATCACTAAGAGAGTATTATATGTAATATTAAGGATCATAACAATATTAATCTTTATAATGTATGAAAGATCTATATTATGAAAGGGTAGCACTTGGGTGACATTGGGGTGTCAATGTCATGTGACATTAGCTAACTACAATGTCACGAGTGTACAAAAAGATAAAAAAAAATTCTGGTAAATGAAAGAGAAGAAAACCATGATTTTGTCTTTTTATACATTTGTAACATTGTAGTTGGTCAATGTCGTATGACATTGGCATCCCAATGTCACCCAAGTGTTTTCCTGAAAGCTACCCTTGTTGGAAAATTAAGATGAGAAAGAAAAATCGATAAAATTTTATGTAGTTGGGATTTTTATTTTTTTTTATGGTGGATTCCAAGATTACTCTGATACCATGTTAAAAGTCATGCAGAAAAGTATAAGAATCAATTGTATTGACTGAAATAAAATAAAAGTTATGTAAAATGAAAAGAATAGTACAAAATAAGTTAAACATATAACTTGTACACTATAATTAGACTTCTAACAAGCTGATCTTAACTAATTAACCACATTGTAGAGAATTTCTTTCTAATTTTGGATACAATCAAATGGATTCTAGTTTAGACGGCATTGGTTGATATCATGGTTTAAGTCCGGTAGCAGCTTGTTTATTTGTTGTGGTGGATTTCGGAAGATAGCTCGTGACTATTTTCTGCAGACTTTTGTTCATTTTTTGTTAACCTAAATTCATTGGTGTTGTTATTGTGATATATCAAATCATTTGTTTCATGATTTTGTTTCTTGGAGATATAGTTTTTTTTTATGGCTTCAGGTTTGTTTTGGAAAGCCACAGTTTGATGTTTTGTTGGTGTCTTGATATATATGCTTCTTTTTTGGCCTATTGATCTTGTTCTCCGTTTCATTTGATTAGATATATTATTTATGTTTGAATTTGAATTGTTGATCCTCTGGTTTGCTAAGTAACATTTAGGCAACTTGAGATTTGTTGCTTCACTTTGTAGCCACTAGACCTTCTGACATTCACGGGCTTGCGCTGATGCCTTTATTAGCCTTTGATGTTGTTAGAACAATCACTATGTTCTATGCGCAGCGAAAGTGCTTATTAAAAATAAGCTGTTTTGAGCAAGATGAATAACTAACAGAAAATGAAGAAATGAAACGAGAGAAATAATGAATGGAGAATTTTTATTGATTCACACAACTTCATATTTACAACACAAGAGAGTGTATATGTACAACTAGATGTTGTAACAAACTCTTCTAACTAACTACATTGTGATTCTGAAGACATCAGAATCTGCACATTAGAATCTGTCTTCAGAAGCTTCAATTCAGAAGCACTACTTCAGAAGCTTCACTTCAGAAGCACTACTTCAGAAGCACTCTTCAGAAGCTTCACTTCAGAAGCATTACTTCAGAAGCTTCACTTCAGAAGCACTACTTCAGAAGCATTCTTCAGAAGCGCTCTTCAGTTATTGATTACTATTCTAATACTCCCCCTTAATCATAACTGCTGAATATTAAAGGCACTTAAATTCTTTTTCAGAAACTCAAATCTGTCAAGCTTTATTGCTTTTGTAAAACTATCTGCAAGTTGCAGCTCTGTGGGACAATAGTGCAGCTCAATCATTCCATTAGTCACCTGCTCTCTAATGAAATGGAATCTTGTCTCAATGTGTTTGCTTCTTCCATGTGAG
>Ga0315915_1010171_pt1 | contig 10501 bp, 5 predicted proteins | sample MpolbnodulesMG_FD_207738 | JGI IMG/M metagenome (GOLD analysis project Ga0315915, IMG submission 207738) | Medicago polymorpha root nodule microbial communities from Los Angeles, California, United States - branched nodules | ecosystem: Host-associated > Plants > Roots > Nodule | place: USA... | reverse complement strand
ATTCCCAAACCACACGGTGGATTATGCAATATTGGTCCACTATTTAGTGACATAACAAATCTTACATGAAAAGGGCAAGTAGCAGACCAAGTGAAATACTTTCTAGTTAGGAAGAGCAGCACCCACTTTTTTGACCAACTGGTTGTCCTCTAATCTGCACTGTTGGAGGCCTTGCATTGTTTGCGGATGGTTGGCTCGCCATTCTACATTCATCATGAAGTTATTATCAGAAAACGTGCTTCGATGGAATCAATGCCAGAACAAGGTGATAAATAAATTGTTCGGTAGTGAAAAAGTCGGGTTTGTTCAGTCAGCAATCCACACATTCATGTAGTCAGAGATGTCGGTGGCCGTTGGTCCGAGATTAGACGGTCCAGATTTCAAGCCCGTATGTCAGTTTTAAACAAAACCAAAATATACATTGAAATCTAAACTGTCAGATATTGATCCAACAGCCGTCAACGTCCCTGACTGCATGAATGTATGGATTGCTGACAGAAACTAATCCAAATCCAAAAAAATCATGGTACATTTCAAAAGAAATCAAGCAAAACTTTTAAAATCAAGCTCAGGAAACAACAACCATTATGAATCAGTTCACAATATAAAACAGACAATATGATTTGACATTTGAACTTCATTTGTAGTCTATTTTTTCCGAAAGCTTTGGAAACTACGAGCATCCACAATGGAGACACCTAACATTGGGGGTCTTAAGTGAGACCTTGGGTCTTGAAAGACCCCAAAAACTTTTCTCCCCAATGGGGGTACACCTAATAGGTACCAGGTCTTCAAAATTTGAGACCCCCCCATTGGGGATGGTCTAACAATGTCAAGTAGACTGCTATAACTAAAATTATATTGGAATCATAAAGTTTGGTTATTCTTTCTGGAAGTTTTATGGCTGAGCCTACTTCAAAGGCATGGTACATTAAACTTGGTGATTTAATTTAATTTTTTAATATCAGCTATTCAATAATAAACAGGAATAATGAGCACCTATCCTTGATGGCAGCAGCCATGGCCATGAATGCTCCTTCCACATTTGTAGCATCCTTTGCACTTGTTTCCATAAAAGGTATGCCAATTTGATCTGCAAATTCCTGCGATAGAGAGAAAAAAGAGTGTGAGGTGTTCTGGAGCATAAGCATGCACATTATCCGAAGTAAACACGAACACAGACACACACAGGCACACTAAAAAATATTTTCTTAATAAGAAAAAAATGTGACATATATCAAATTTATACTTTAGCTGTATCATATGAGACAGCTCTATTTGCTGTCAGATCACTCTTGTTTCCAACCAAAAGCTTGTTAACATTATCACTGGCATAGCGGTCAATTTCACTGAGCCACTGCTTCACATTATTGAAGCTCTCTTCATCGGTCACATCATAAACAATCTGCCAAAGGAACACGTTATTAGAGAATGAAAAACACAACAGGAGTGTTCCATGTTTAAACTCTTATTGTCGTAAAAACATCACTCACAATGATTCCATGTGCCCCACGATAGTAGCTACTGGTTATTGTCCTAAATCGTTCTTGCCCAGCAGTGTCCCACTACAAGAACAGATCAAAACATAGTAGTGTATATTAGGTTTACTAAAAGTATAATATTAACAAATAAAGAAGCAGAAGAACAGAGCCAATCTAAGATACATACAATCTGTAGCTTAATTGTCTTCCCATCCTGCTCAACAGTTCGAATTTTCTGCACAAAAGAACATGATATTATAAGTTCAGACTGGAGACGCCGCAATTCCAAATGAGTTCAAGCTAAATCAGATTTGAAATGTTGTACTCACAAAATCAACTCCAATGGTGCTTATGTAGCTATCAATGTATGAATCATCCTGCAGTATATCATAAAGTTAATAATTTAAATTACTGTATTGTGCAGCAGTATTATGGAAGCGTAAAGGAGTTCAAGTTAGGAGTTCAAGTTAGGAGTTAAAACCTTCCAGAAATACACAACACAAAATAACACAAGACATGAGCTTACACAACCAGATAAGACAATTTAGCTAAATCATAAACTCAAGGCACTGAAGAACAAAGTTAGGGAAGAAGCACATTGATAGATCCTGATATTTCCTCAAGATCTATGGAGAAACTATAGAGCATTGTTTTAATTCTAGTAACAAAGCAAGACATAGAAGATGATAATGAAAAAAGAAAAACGATAGACTTAGAAGCATAAGTTGCTCTAATTCTAGACCAAAGCCTAAGCCTCCAAAAATCCCATTCATTCATAGATTTAATTCAACCCCCTCCCCTAGTCCAGTTCCCTCCATTATATTCCCTCCACCTCCATGTCATCAATGCCTACTCCGCCAATGTCATGCAGACTTCTGCAACCTGTAGATTCTATTCCTACCTTACACACTTCTCCTACAAAATTTCTGTCCCGTCATGTCCTTTTCTTCGTTCACAGTTAACCGCACATTGGACGCTAATCAGGCCCAATAGCAAGAACCCCATTACACTCATTCAATGTCAATAATCTAGACATAACAACAAAATCAATGGGGATACAAAATGCGAGTAAATCTGTTTGGTAAATAAATAACCAGTATAAAAGGATGGAGAAACATGGTAACATAGAAGAAGAAAATAATAAAATACTGCAATATATTGTTCAATAAAATAAAATACTGCAATATAGGATAAGACAAACAGTAGATAGCTTACAGCAAATCTTAGAAGAAGGCATGATTTACCAACACCAGAGTCTCCAATAAGAAGGAGCTTGAACAGATAATCACTGCAAAGGACAAGCATAGCATACTTACTCCGTTTCTCAATAGAGATAAACTAATAATAATCAACTGTACAAAATCAACCAAATATCAAACACAATCACTTCATCTACGCATACAAGTATATACATTTATTACGATGACGATGAAAACTCTAACATCAAAAGTCTTCAGACACTAAAAGCAAATAAAACTTAAATCAATTGAAGTCGTGAATATTAAAAATTCTAAAATACAAATCAATATTTTGTCAAATTCTTACATTCAAATTATAATGCAAATACATAAATCAACAAATTGATGTATTTAGTATTTACGTTTCAAGTATATGAGACATGTCGAGTTATAGACAAACATTTTCCACCAATTTTTAAACAGTAATATTAAACTCACATAAGAAAGCACAAGCCAATAGTACTATCATAGTTTTGATGATTTCCATGATGAAATTCCAATTGAAATAATTCAAACCATGAATCCATTAAGGTTTCTATCATGCAAAAAAGCTTCTCCTTTTCAATTTAATTTTAACATTTTTATATTGAATTGTACGATCAAGTCCTTGTGAGAAACAAGAAGCAACAAAAACAGAGCCATATGCATGCATGCTTTAGTTACCCAATTGAAATTTAAAACCAATTAGATACAATATCAAGGTAAACTCATCACTTTCAAAATCAATCAATAAAAAAATATAAAATCATGTAATCCATGTTTTGAAAAACATAAAATTGAATTAAAAAAATTAATCGAGTAATTACAAAGCTGATCCAATCTAGGGTTATAAAAAACAAAAATTCAACACAAATTAAGTAATTAATCTCAAAAACAACAATTCAAACATATTAAACATGATCATAGATACCCTTTTGAAAAACAATAACAAAAATCATAAAAAGGAGTAAAATTTCTGTCAATTGAAAAAATCAAAAGTAGATTTATTTTTACTATTCGACCCAAATTAACCCCAAATTAAAAAAACATTAATTCACACAAATTAAACACAATTATAGCTACCCTTTTGAAAAACAAGAACAGATATCACAAAAAGGAGTAAAATTTATTACAATTGAAGGAATTCAAAATTCAAAGTGGAAAAAAAGAAAAAGGTACATACTATTCAGGATTCATGACGGAGAAGGTGAAGTGTGGAGGAAGAGTGATCGGATCCGGTGGTACACGTGGAAACTGGAATTGGGCACCAACGGAGAAGAGAAGAAGAAGGAGAAGAAAATGTGAAATTGTTTTTTGTGTTTTGAATTAAAATTTGTGTGGATGTTATAGTGTTGAATTAAAGCTTTAATACGGTGACGTATTATGAATGATTTGGTTTAATTGACTATTCATTATTCATGAATGATGATAGAGACAAGGTGGTGGCTACTCTATGTGTTCCCATTAAGTTAAGTTAACCCCTACTTAATTAATTAATTATATCTAAGGTCCTATGCAAAAAATTATGAGTGAAATATCTAATTTGGTTTCTCTTAGTTTTCTTGCGATTCAATTTGTCTCCCGATTAAAAAAGTAACACTAAAATAAATCTTACATTTTTATACATATGACAAATTAGTTTTGATTCGTTATAATAAAGAGACTAATTTATTATATGTTGGCAATATAAAGGGCTAGTCTTTGTATTATTTTTTGAAGGAATTGTATTTTTTTTTAAGGAGAATTGTATTATTTTTTGTTGGTGACTAAATTGAGTCACGAGAAAAATTCTCAAAAATTAAAAATGGAAAATATTGTTTAAACATGTGATTAATTATTTCTAGTATATGACTAATAAATATAATAAGATGTCGTAACTTATTGACCAATAACTAAACACAACTAATCACAATTTTGAACGTTGCTAAATATGATTTTTAGTATTTTAAATATTTGTGTATATCGATTATCCATCCAAATTAAGTTTAAATATACATTATATTTTTTAACTCTAAATATTTAGTCTAATGGTTAAAAAGATAGGTATTGGATATGAGGATTTGGGTTCAAGTAGCATCACTATAAATTTTTTATTATTTTAAAAATATGGAGGCGAAAATATTCATGATATTCATTGAACACAATTTGTGTTAAAATGCACTTAAAAATTATATTATAGTTAATAACATTCAAAGTTATATTGTACATCTCTCACATCATACCACATCTTCATCTTCACGAGTTTAGGCAGGTTCTTGTTGTTTTGAGGGATGAATATCATGCGCCTTTCGGGAGATTCATTGTTGAATTTCTAGGAACGCTTAAGGTTCCAAATTCCAATACATGTATGGTTTGTCGGGCTCAATGTCAAAGTGAATCTTCGATTTGGTGAAAGTTGACGATGTTTCCTGAACTCCAATGCTCAAGTCCCTCAAGATTTTAAGAGAGCCTAGAGGGTTAACCAAGGTAGATGGTGTACTTTCCACCGAGGGTTAGAGTCCTTGGACACCTCTTTCGCGCATGATTGGATACATGATGGGTTTGATAAATTTACATAGACAACATGATTTTATTGAAACTTCAAAATGCAGCTTTTGCAATATAATTTTGTCAAACTCAATGTCACTCCAAACATGTTCATCTACAACATATCCTCGGTGTTGCTTTGATAAACTAAGTCTCCTAATCTGGTGCTCTTCCATTATGAGGAAAAACTTGAAGAGTTAGACCCAATTTAAAAAGCTATATTGTTCATGAACGACGACTTGCACAGGATATTGTTCATTTCACGCATATTTCAAAATGCAGCTTTTGCAATATAATTTTGTCAAACTCAATGTCACTCCAAACATGTTCATCTACAACATATCCTCGGTGTTGCTCTGATAAACTAAGTCTCCTAATCAGGTGCTCTTCCATTATGAGGAAAAACCTGAAGAGTTAGACCCAATTTAAAAAGCTATATTATTCATGAACGACGACTTGCACAGGATATTGTTCATTTCACGCATATAAACTCTCTGCCAAGGAGGAAGCTCGTCGGTTCATTCAAGTCAATAGGTTTTAATTCCAATTATAAAACATGATAACGCTTCTTTATAATATTTTTCATTAGATTCATTTAACTAATTTAACAACATTTTAGTTTTCCATGTTCATGACCAAAGAAATTACACGCACATGGGGTGCATAAACCACAAACCATGTGAACCTTAGATTTAAACACAAACAGGTCTTGACATCTTGAAGGAGTTATGAATCCAAAGATGTAGATTAAATCAACACCATATAATCCATTTTCAATTATTTATCAAAAACCACATTGAAAATCATTCCGGAACAAGATTCAAAAAGATAATCTGATTAATAAAACATGCAAACCAAGATTGTGTAGAAGGTTCTTTAGAAATTCAAGTACACTATTCAAAAATAAAATATCAAACTTTCAAATGTCTACGACCAAATTAATTTAAAGCAACAACATCAACATTTGTGATGCTAAGAAAACAATAAGAATCGCCTCATCGTGTACCAAAAAAAAAAAGAATCGCCTCATCGTTCTTCAACACCTAAAATTAGACATTCATATTCAGAATCAATCTAATACTCCTAATCATCATCATTAATAGTGGCCACAAAAGCTACACCACCACCCTCATCATCGTCGTCGTCATCATTCATCGACATCACAATCATGATATAAAAAGTAATTTTGAGGTCGTAAATCTTCAATTTGCTCGCGACACCTTCTTTTTAAGCTTGGACTCAAAGAAGCACAAAGGCACCCTTGTAAATCAAGAGATTCAAGAAGAGGGCAATCATCAAGAATGGCAAGCAACTCAACACTCTTGAGCCAAATTCCAGATAATTTAAGATGCCGTAGCCCGGACATTGTTTTTGCAATAGCAAATGCCACATCATTATATTTATACTTGGCGCAAGGGTAAATCAGCCTCCGAAGATTTAAGGATTACAAACGAGGGCAACATCGACCAATGACTTCAAGAGAATCCTTTGATAAGGTGTTGTTCTTAAATGTAATGGTAAGCTCCTCTAATAGTGGAAACTTCTTCACAAATTCAGTCAACCTATTATTAAAAAATTCTATAAAATACTTAATTTGTAATCGTCTCAAGTGATTTGCCCTGTAAAATATTATGAATAAGATTTTAAAAAATATGATTCATTCAAGCTCTGAGAATGATAATATTAATTAAACAAACAAGATAAAATAAAGAATTACCTAGGAGCCGTATATTTGAGAATGTCATCGGTCCCAAATAACTCGAGACTAATGTCTTCTACATGACCACAACTTAGATCAATGGCATGGCCATAAATCTTATGTAAATAATGATAATCTAATGTAATAACATTGATATTACTAATGTGAATGGTACGCCACATTAGAGGATCCTTGCAAATGTTCCACCACAAAGGACAAACATTACGTGCACTTGTTACAATTTCAACAGTATCCAGTCTTTGAAGGATGTTCCTTGTCAAGTCTATTGGAAGTTCAAGCCAATTTGGGTTTCTTGTGCTCTCAACTTTCGCTTTTTCCACACAAGACCCCTTCATGCTACAAACAATACTGAAAATGAGTTCTACAACATGCAGTTAGACTTCGTAGATCAAATATCAGTAATGAAATATATAGAGAAAAAGATATAGATGAAGACAAATTGGAAACTGTACCTTGTGATATATTTCAATGATGAACAGTTCGGTGTACGATGGAGATCGAGCGCAAAACTGAAGCAGTTCGGATGAGAACGGCGAAAAAGCGATTCAAGTAGGGCACGCTAATAAAATCTCTTATTTATTAAAGTTAATCCGAAAGCTAATTGTTGCCCTAGATTTAACCTAACTCTAATGCTTAATTTTACTGTATTACCCCTATTTAATTATTAACCCTATTTTTTTGATAGATCAAACCGGTCCTATTTTTTGAAGTGTTATATCACACCTAATCTCCTATTTTTTTGAACAAAACAAATCGACCCTATTTTTTTGAAGTGTAGATTTAACCTAACTCTAATGCTTAATTTTACTGTATTATCCCTATTTAATTATTAACCCTATTTTTTTGATAGATCAAACCGGTCCTATTTTTTGAAGTGTTATCAACAGATCACACCTAATCTCCTATTTTTTTGAACAAAACAAATCGACCCTATTTTTTTTTTTGAAGTGTTCTCAACAGATCACACCTAATCTACTATTTTTTTGAACAAAACAAATTTGCTCTATTTTTTTAACAAAACAATACCTATTTTTTAAAACAAAACAAATCTCCTAATTTTATTAAACAAATAAACTAAACTAAACTAATTATCCTATTTTTTATGAAAAACAAAACAAACCTATTTTTTATTAAAAACAAAAAAAATCGACCCCAATTTTTTTATGAAACCTAAACTAACCTAATTACCCTATTTTTTATGAAAACAAAACAAACCTATTTTTTATTAAAAACAAAAGAAAATCGACCCCTATTTTTATATGAAACCTAAACTAGCCTAATTACCCTAATTTTTATGAAAAACAAAACAAACCTATTTTTTTATCTCTTATTTATTAAAGTTAACCCGAAAGCTAATTGTTGCCCTAGATTTAACCTAACCCTAATGCTTAATTTTATTGTATTACCCGTATTTAATTATTAACCCTATTTTTTTGATAGATCAAACCGGCCCTATTTTTTGAAGTGTTCTCAACAGATCACACCTAATCTCCTATTTTTTTGAACAAAACAAATCGACCTTATTTTTTTGAAGCGTTCTCAACAGATCACACCTAATCTCTTATTTTTTTGAACAAAACAAATCTGTTGAAAAATAGAATCAACAATTAAGTTTCTTTTTCTTTTTGACCTAATCTCCTAAACTAATTACCTTGTTTTTTTTTTATGAAAAACAAAAGAAACCTATTTTTTATTAAAAACAAATCAAAATACTTTCCAACCTAATTATCCTATTTTTCTTGAAAAACAAAACAAAAATCGTTTCCTAATTATATTAATCGTGTTCTGCATAACAAAATTAACTAACAGATCACTCATGTTCTTATGTAAAGCTAAATAAACACCTTTATTGCTCCCTACCTCCTCTGAAACCAATTTAAATACAATACAATTATTTTGTTCATCACTGAAACATTTTGTCCCATCACCATTCTATCAATAATAGGCGCAAATCATCATCTGGTTAGTTAACTTACCTTTTTTTCTTTAATTCTTTACTAGGTACTAGGTAGCACACCAATCTCAAACATATTTTATTATTTCATGAACACTCTCTCCTGTCCTATTCTTTGTAGAGATAAGAACCATTTTGTAGATTATGATTGATGAAAAATGATTTGTGTCTCATAAAAGTTTTTTTTATTTTTTAACTGAGATGCGACTAAGAGATTATGGTGGATGTTAAAGTTACTTATTGGATAAATAAAAGCCATTTGGTAGATATTAGAATCTTTGATAGATGAATTAAATAGTAGTCACTTGAACATTAGTTAACAAAAACCTTAGACAAGGCTATAATTCTATTATAAATCATTTTAATTCATTCTTTATGATACATTCTTGATTCTTTATGTCTTATTCATAAGTACATATTGATATTCCATTTTGCACACTAGGTTAGTTTGTTGGTATGTTATGTCCGCATATTTCATGTAGTTGTATTTGCTATTGATTTCTCTTATAATTCTAAATTTGGTGTTGCGTCTGATTAAGAAGGAACCAAACAAATGACGAATGATGTTAATTTCAATGGGGCTAAAGCAATATTTTTTTCTTAGGAATGGGGCTAAATCAATTAGCTGTGTATTAAGCATTTAAAGGAATTAGGGTGATATGAAATTTTATATGTACTATTTATTTAACATCAACATTTTTTCTATGATATAATATATCATATATATATTATGGTGAATATGACCCGTGCGACGCACGGGTCAATCGTGTTGTTAGTAGTATAAATTTGTCCCATACATATTTTGAAGTATACAAGAATGGACACAATAAAGCAGCTGAGGCCCCGCCTGATTAGCATCCCTAAGGTGGGAGGACATGCGTGTCGCAAACGGCTTGTATTCTATCATTAATTAACCATAATGAAAAGTGTACTTCCCTCGTGCATTCTCATTATTGGGGTACCCCACTTTAGGGGACAAAATTTATCAATGTGGCATTCTTGTCCTGTTCCTTTTGGGTCACAGTCCCATTTGTTGCCCCTCTTCAATTCCCACAAGAGAAGCGCAAAAGGCATGCAATTGCACCCTATCATTATTTTCACATTATAAATACTTGCATATTTTTTCATACAAAATAAATACTACAGTAGTACTGATTATAAATGAAAGAATTTAATGAACCCCCCACCACACCTAGTAATTCTTTGACTCTCCATATCTCTAGTCTGAATTCTTCATGATGACGAGTGACTGCTGCTGTGCTGAGGTTGAAGTCTTCAAAGAACGAAATCATTAAAAAGCAGACTGATCAATGGGTTTGAAAATCTCTTGGTTTTTTCTGAAAAAGTTGCCTTGAACCACGGCCTTCGCCTCCTCACCCCATGACCATTAGGTCATAGCCTACCTAACTCTGACTATTCACCTTTATTATTATTTTCGACCAACAATTTACATTCTCCCTCAAGTCATTGTCATAAACAAAATATGCGTACAATCTTGGTTATTAACATAAAAGAAGGGTGTGTTAAGAACGCTTTTGATCTAACCTATAATAAAATATTTAGTATGAATATATGTTAATTTTCGTCAATTTCTAATACAATA
>Ga0315915_1010170_pt1 | contig 10502 bp, 7 predicted proteins | sample MpolbnodulesMG_FD_207738 | JGI IMG/M metagenome (GOLD analysis project Ga0315915, IMG submission 207738) | Medicago polymorpha root nodule microbial communities from Los Angeles, California, United States - branched nodules | ecosystem: Host-associated > Plants > Roots > Nodule | place: USA... | reverse complement strand
TAAACTCCCAAACAAAGCTTTAGAGGACTACTGTTTTTTCTTCTTCTTTTTTTCCTTCTCTCTTTTTTTTTTGAAGACACCATTGCTTTCGTGACTAATAGTTATTTGTTTTCTATTTTTCTAAATGTATGGCTCTTAAAAAAAAATCAAACCAAGTTGTCTATTAAGAACCTATGAAGCCCCGATACGGATACGGGTGCGAGTACGATACGATAAGTGTGTGCAGATACACAAATTTTTTTAAATTTAGAATACGATACGGTTAGGATACATTAACAAAAATTTATAATAAAACTTATATGTATGTAAGACACTTAAAGAAAATTAACACTGATTACTCTTCATTATTGTATTATTATAAAAGTTACAATTTTTTAAAAATAATACATGTGCTCAAAATAATTTTTTTAAAAGTTTTTTGATAAACCATATTACATTTTCATATGTTGGGATATCGAGAGAAACATTATTAAAAGAACTCAACACAAATTTTATCTAATGTTGATTAACCGAATAACCTCTCTCGTTACGTTCATCCACAAGAAGTATAATTTTAAGTGGTTTATCGAGAAACATTTATTGATGCATATCTAAAATTAAATCATATACATCTATAATGAATTTTTACAACATTGTCTCACTTTTTTACTCTTCATCTTTTTCTAGGATACGTACATGTGAAGTATCTTAAAAGTATTCTTGTGTATATGTGGAGTATCACATAAGTATCTGATAAAATATTTATTAAAAATTAAAATAATTAATTCCGATACTTCATGGATACGTATCCGCGAGTATCCGTAGAGTATCGGTATCCGATACGGGTTCATCTCCGTAGTGGAGTATACAAGGCTTCATAGTTAAGAACAAAACTGAAATAATAACAGATTAAATAGGCTTGTATTTATTTATTTATTTATACAAAGAAATGTATTTATATATGTATTTTAAGAATAATCTCTCCATTCAACGAAAAAAGGAATAATTTCTATAATAGTCAACGAAAACGAAATAAAGGGGTAGGGGTAGAAACTAGAAAGAAACTACACTGCACGAGGATCATGATTCATGAAGAGTATTTCTCTCTCTTTTGTTTAAATATGTTTAACTTATCCCTCCCACTTGCTCATCAACTTGCATAAACTGACGACGACGTACCACTGATTTATTCAAAACTAATCCATGCTATCATATGAACGACATTTCATTTCTTTGATTTTGCTTCTTTTTTATTCGAATTAAATAAACCCTATGTGGCTCAGCAACAGCAAAATAGTACTATTATTATTATGCTGCAACTTGCATGTCTTTTTCTGTCTTTGCGTAAATGATAATTTATTGTGTCATGGATGGTTTGGAACTCAGGGAATATACATTCTTTGAAAAACCCAAACAAAGTCATGTTACAGCTGAATACAGCTAAGCTACATATATTATACATTAATTCTATGTATTAATTTGTTTCTTTTCTGAATCTAGTTAATGTCAATTTAGTAGCTAGTAGCCCAACTTGTTTGTGAATGTGAACAATAATAATGTTGGGGTTGGGGGAGAGTGAAAGTAAAGAATTTCTTTTTGTGTGGGTTTCAATTGCTTTTTTAATAAGTAAAATAAGCTTTCAAAGAATGCATTACATTTGCATTTAAGGTATATGTCTTTGTGAGATGTTACATTTACATTTAATTGCTCATTATATATCCACGTTTATTCTATATTTATTACTTTTTTAAAAGGAAATACACACCCCCTAAAAAAACACATACTCTTTTTTATTATGATAAATGTAATTTATTTTCTAACCCACCATGATTAAAATCTTTGACCTAATTTTAGCACATAAAGACAACATACATCTTAGATCTTTTAGACACATTGTCAGATTAATTATCGAGTCTAATCATTTTTCTTAAGAGTTAGACCCTCACTCAAATCAACGACTCCAAAACTTAAACTCGTTTTTTATGGAAGAGCTATGTCACCAACTTTCTCAATATCATATCGGTGTATGTAATAATTTTAATCCCACTATATATTACTTACTCAATTCATTAAAAAAAAACTCATTCAAATATATATGATTATTTAAAAGAAAATTTATACATAGCCCCGCTCCTAAAAAAAATTAACTCTTGCTTCAAAAATTTACCTAGTAGCAAGTATATATATCTACTCATGTATATTAATTGCTACATTTTTTTTTGAATAGGCTAAATTAGTCACTCAAATTAGCACCGGAGAGAATTGAACCTGAAACCTTAAGTAGGAGCATACTCCCCAGTTTCAAGTCAATACCACCATACTAACCCAAGTGGGTTATTAATTGCTACACTTGGAAATTTGAATTATGATGATGAGAACTATATGGTAAAAATAAAATGATCACATAGATTGATTTTAAGCAAAGTAGACAGAAAGTGAAGGCACAAACAGACCCCCATACCGCAAGTTGCATCCAAAATCATAGCCATCGTCACATTCGCCTTAACTTATGGAAATCTCAAAATTCAAAAGCTCTCACCATTTCATGTGATTGAAACTTATCATTCACATCAATCATCACCAATACCCAAATTACAAAACAACTACAAGTAGCTATAATAATCAACCCACACAAACTCGTGAAAATTAACCCTAGTTTCGTTTTCTCGTGAAAATTAAATTAGTACAATGAGAACAAAGTTTACACGAACATTACATAAATTAATTAACCCTAGTTTCATTTTCACTTTAGTGAAACAATATTAAAAAGGATCACATAACTTCGTAGAAGAGAAACTCTTTTTCTCTCTGGAAACAAACTTGCATAACCTAACAATAATAAAATAAAAACAAAAATATATAGCAACTTAATCACTAATATTATTACAAGTAAAAAATTGTAGCAAAACGAGTAAAAATCATAAAGTTAAAAAATAAAAAATAAAGAGAGAAAATTTACGATGAATTTATCGTTGGTTTGATCTCGTTGAAGCCAAATTCTCAGCAAATTTCGCGAGAGATTGAAGGTTGCACCGAAGAATAGTATCAACAAAGACACATGTATCATCAGTGGTGTTTCCCGGTGGAACATCAACCACGTAAGACTCAACAACCACCGTGCCGGAGCGGTGGTTTCCATCTTCGTCAGAGATCGGACTAGGGTGAAGAGTGGTGACAGAACGGTAGTTAGCAAGCCGGTGATCACCGCCGATCATGCTGAAGCTGATGACATGACGTTCATCGTCTAGGACTTCGAGACGTTCGGTGCTGACGGCGGCGGGGAGGCCGGAGATGACACGGACTTCACGGAGAGTGCCGACGTTGCCGTCGCCGAGGATGACATGGCAGCTTTTGACGAAGTGTTTGTAGGCTTGTGGATTGTCGAAGCGACGGACGACGGACCAGACGGTGGAGACGGGTGCGGCGATATGTTGGATGACGGCGGAGCAACACTGGTTTGGGGAGACTGCGTGGGTGTGGTAGCGGGCGATGGCGTCGGGGACGGTGGTTGTTGGGTTTGGTAACATATTGTGTGATCCGGGTGGACTAAGAACAACGTGATCGTGTACCTGCAAACACTCTGACGATCAAGATTAGTATGTGGTCTAGAGTGTTTGATTTGATGATGTTGTGATACTTGATATAATTTTTTTTTATTTTTGAGGTTTGAGAGTTGGAATGTGAATGAATGGATGGTTTTGGTGTTTTGGAAAAGAAAGGAGAGAAGTTAAATAAGTGGAGGTTTTTTGAAAGGACAAAGGAGGAAGGACAAGGTTCAGTATTTCAGTTGGTTTTGTAGTTATTGGATTTTATTTATTTGTTCATATATAGCAATATTTTGTGATAGTGAAGAGATGTACGGTTGGATTGAATCTTCAAAAGTTGAAAAAGGCTAGCCAATTTCATGTGGGATGTGATATATGTTAAACAACCGGGGCCCAACTTTTTATCAAGTGTGCAAGTTGAGAGGATGAAACACATGTTCGTAAGAGATTAAAGGATATGCATGTAAAATTGAAGTAAAATGTTATTTTGTAACAAATGAGGTTGGGTCTAAGAGAAGGAACTGACTACTAAAAGGGGTGTGGATCAAGATTTCAATCTTAGTTGAGAGAAATATACATGTTTAAAGTTTGATACATATTGAATATAATTACCTCTCATGATGAGAAGTTGTCTAATTCATAAATGTGTGAAACAATGTCATTATGGATGAGAATAAGTGAGGCCGTGTTAGGCTTTAAAAAGTAAAAGTTTAAAATGTTAAAATATATATATATATATATATAAACCTTGGTTTTAATCTTTCATAAACTTATATCATAGGTATAAGTCTTGCTTTTTGAAAGTATGATATGATATGTTAGTCTATTTCATATGAACATATTTAAATAAACAATTTGTTCTAGGTTTAAAATTAGACTAAGGAACTAAGAGACTACTGAAATTATTCGAGGTCGGTTGAGTTTTCTCAATTGTAATTCTCTTTGCTTTAAGCGGTTAACATTAAAGAGGGAGCTACGAACTCACTTGTGAGTTCACTAAATACTCCATTAGAGTGTTAGGTACAATTGTTTTTGAGTTTTGAGATACACTAAGATATTCATAAATAAATGCATAAAGATAAAGAGATAAATTTACGTTTCCTCGGCCATGGACCTGTTAAGGCCATATCCATGTAATAATTGGATAACTTTGTTGAATAATGCATGCATGATATTGTCCTTACCGCCTACCTTGCAGAACGTTGGTGACTAAATGTCACTAGATATGGCTTGCACATCCTCCAAATCTTTGGTTTTTTGAAACTCATTTTGAATTATGAGTTTCACAATGTCAGCAAGTTGTTTGGAGACATGATACATGATGACATGTATCCATATGTTAATTTCTTGTCTAATGAAAGATGTTGTTAGTATTACTGAAGTCTCATGTGTATCAACTGGTTGTACCTCAGAAATGCTAAAAGGGGCCATGGAAGTTGGCATTCGCGGCATTTTGTAAGGTTTCTTTGGTCGAGAGTGTCGTGAATTTTTTGTTGTTGAATATGATTGTTGTTCAATACTCTTGAGACACTTTTCATGCCTGAGGTGCATAGGCCATACGTAGTCCTATCCTAGGGAACTCAATTTTTATAGTGGTAAATGTCACATTTGTAGATATTAGTCAAGGTCTGATAAAATGATACATATGCAAAAATAAGCTTTTTTGAATGATTGGATTTGTTAATTAAAATGTATGAATAGAGTATTTATAGTGTGAATATTTCGTATTTGCCAAACATGGCCTATAATGTGTAACCCCTATTCAGCTAACTTTTGTGAGTGTTGCATGATAACTCCCTTGGTATTGTGATCGTGACACTCCACATTTCGCTTCAACTTCCTCTCCTCGACATGATCCGTTGACAAGGTCAACTTGTGTGCAGCTCCACCTTTAATTGTGTCGCTTCACTCCTTCCTTGGGAAAATTATTGGAACTGAGGGAAAAGGTTATCGATTATGCATCATTGTCCACTTCCACTATGGGGGTCACTAAATTTTGAGCATTTGACAAACCATGTTCTAATTTAGTGACCTTGATAAAGAAAGAATTTCCTCGTTCGGCTACTCTAGTGTCACCTATCCTTCATTCAGTCGAGAGGACTCTTCGCCTAATTGCTCAATCTTCCAATTGTAAAGTTTGGCTGACATGATAATTATGTTTAGTTGTCGACAGAAATTAAACTATCTTTGTAATTTAACATTAAATTTTAAGGAGTTTGATTATACTACATGATATCATATTTCAATTCAAATTTATAATAACACATTTAAGGCTACAAAAAGTTAATGTAGACTAATAAACTTAAATAATTAAAAAAAAAGTTGACAAATTATTAAAAGAAAAAAATCATATTTACTTAAATAGGCAGCCCTGATAGGCTAAGGGGATTCTTTATGGCATGTAATGTTTCTTTTTAGGCTATATAGGATTCTTGCAAAGAGTTAGTCTTCTCTAATTAAAAAAAAGTTTGATCATTGTGACAAATTGCATAATCCCTTCCTAAATATTTAATTAAACGACGAAATTGCACCTTATCTAAAAAAAAAATTAAGTTACTTAGTATGAAGTTTTCGCTAATTATAACTAATTAAGTTGACAAATTACTCTGTCGGGAAACATGTGAACACAGGATGAGTTTTCTCATCCCAACCATATTTTTTTCATATGCATAAGTCAAAAATCAAACCTTTGACTACATATTCGAGACCAGTAGCAAATTTGTTATTAAAAAAAAAAAAGTGGTCAGAAATCAAACTTATGCTAAATGTGTCATTTCATTTGTTTCAAATGCGATTTAAATTTTGATTGTCCTGGTATGAAAGTCAAATTATTGATTTCACTAGACCAAACTTGTATTTTTGTTGGTTGCCCTTTTTTTTTTGTCAAGTAGTCTAGTGACTAAAGCTCACACAATTTAATTGTAGAGAAGTGGGATGTCCGGGGTTCGAACTCCGACCCCTGCATATAATATGCAATCCCTACCAATTGAAGTAAGCTCACTGGGATTGCTCTTTTTTATATAAACCTCGTTGGTTCCTTTAAAACTTTTTTTTTTTTACTAAATTACAATTTGTTGCAACTATTTTTTTTTAAGGCATACTTTATTGCAACCTATAGGGTGAGAAAGTATTTATTGATCAGAAATTTCGTGGATCCATGAAGGGTCGAATATAATGAATGATACGTTATCTAAAGAAAGTACATATAGAAATAAATGATCAACTTGCATGATAAATCGTAAGCTATGATATCACAAATTTTTTCATGCCATGTGACATATATGCATGCCCTACCCACCGCACAACCCCATATGCAATAGTCGCATACCCTTTTTTCCACAAGCAAAAGCAGCCTCATAATCTATATGTTTATGTCTCAATTTGCATGAGACCTTTTTATCACTTTAATGTGAAGAGCCAAAATCTTTTATCTTGATTTCGTTTTTCACTTTGTTCATAACTTCAAAGTCTCGAACTATTCGTGATCACCATGCCCCAATTGGCAATGGTCAAAATTAACACTTTGACCCATATTTTGGTGCACGTGAGGGGGGGAAAATTATATCAACATGTGTTCCCACTTGTCCATGCCATTTCTAGTTGCTACACCTACTATGCAATTTTAGATGGCTAAATGGTGTGGTGACCATGAACGTGAACAAATTTACTTTCTTACACTTACTATATATATTTTCTTATAATTTTAGGTTCACTTATAAAATAGGCTCAAATTTACAGATGAATTTTAGACAGATCAAACTGGTAGACTATGCTAAATAATTGGTGCGTTTCACAAACCTAATTATAATTGGTCAAAAATAAAAAATAAATGTCAATATTTTTGGTTAAATTAACTTAGGAAAATGCTAACAATTGTACTCCTAAGGGCACTTGATATGGGATTTAAAAAAGAAGTTGTTCACGTATGTAAACGTGAGTTACAATAGATGAGATATTCAGTGGAGCTACCTATGAGGAGCTCCAAGAATACTCTAAAATGACTAAGGTGAAAATACAATGTTTATGCTAGAATGAATGACCTCTTGCTTTCTAAGTGCCCTTTTTTATAGTCATCACATTCTTGACCTAATGGGCCTCTCTATAGATGTCCAGGCCCATTAGCAAACTTGGTTACTCCTTCTCTGTGTATCTCATCCGTACATGACACATGGAGCTGGAGCACGTGCAGCTTACGTCACTTGTCAGTGCAGGACGCGTGGCACACCATGAAACACATCTTATGAGGACCACCACTTTCCCTTGGATAGTAACATGAGGAAGTGGGAGCTCTAGTTAACCTGAAGAAAAGAGCTGAGTAAGGCATGCTGAAGGATCGAGCTGAGCTACGCATGTTGAAGAGTCCAGCTGAGCTGATCACGCTGAAGGGACGAGATGAGCTGGTCATGATGAAGGGACGAGCTGAGCACGTTGAAGGGACGAGTTGAGCTGGTCATGCTGAAGGGACGAGCTGAGCATGCTGAAGGGATGAGCTGAGCTGGTGGCGCTAAAGAGGCGAGCTGAGCTGGTCATGATGAAGGGACGAGCTGAGCTGGTCACGTTGAAGGGATGAGCTGAGCTGGTCACGCTGAAGGGACGAGATGAGCTAGTCATGATGAAGGGACGAGATGAGCACGGTGAAGGGACGAGCTGAGCTGGTCATGCTGAAGGGACGAGTTGAACATGCTGAAGGGAGGAGCTGAGCTGGTCATGATGAAGGGACGAGCTGAGCACGTTGAAGGGACGAGCTGAGCTGGTCATGCTGAAGAGGCGAGCTGAGTTGGTCATGCTGAAGGGTGGAGCTCTCGTGACCTGAACACTCAAGTTGAGCTGCATATGTTGAATAGTCAATGTATAGTAAATTCCATGAGGTATAGTCTTTTATACCAGTCCACAGTCCACCAAGCGTCAAGTCTGTGAAGGCGTAGACGTTTGTTCTTCATAAAGTCGACATGTATCAGTCCACAGTCCACCAAGCGTCAAGTCTGTTAAGGAGTAGACGTTTGTTCTTTATATGGTTGACATGTATCAGTTCACAGTCCACCAAGCGTCAAGCCTGTTAAGGAGTAGATGTTTGTTCTTTATATGGTCAACCTATTCTAGTCCACATAAAGCTGGATGTTTAAGTAACCATTTTATCTCCATTGCCAACTTAGCCCTTACCGTCACCATGGCTAAATCCACCACTCTTTTCACCTTCTCCATGATAGCATAGCGGTAAACCTTGATAAATTTGCCTAAGGTTCGGGTCTATACCGATACTCGCTCAGGTCTTGAAGGCGTAGCTCTGCTTGGCTACCCTTATTTAGACGTCAAGGAAAATCTCTAACGGATCAATCCCTATAAAATAAATTTGCCTAAGGGTCGGGTCTATACCGATACTCGCTTAGGTCTTGAAGGCGTAGCTCTGCTCGGCTACCCTTATGAGAACGTCAAGGAAAGTCTCTAACGGATCAATCCCTATAACGTAAATTTTCCTAAGGGTCGGGTCTATACCGATACTCGCTTAGGTCTTGAAGGTGTAGCTCTGCTCGGCTACCCTTATGAGAACGTCAAGGAAAGTCTCTAACGGATCAATCCCTATAACGTAAATTTGCCTAAGGGTCGGGTCTATACCGATACTCGCTTAATGATGCATTCAACACCTTAAAACTTTTAAACCATAAAACGTTAAAAATTGATTTTTTTTATACATAGAATTAATCACTTATTTCCATTTTCAGATTATTAACAAATGTCATAAGGGCATTTGTTAGCATGACTCATTAACTTATTTAATGAAAAAAAAATCAGTTATCTTATTTCAATTATACCGAAGTTGTTCGTCTTTCTTCCCCAATAATTTGTTTTTAAATATAATCTTCCCCAATATTAATAGCTCTAGGGTTAGTGGTAATTTAAATCATACGTGTGTGAATTTGTGCAGAGCAATGCTTTGGCTTTAATTGGTGCCTCTGCAAGGTCAGTTTGTTTCCCCTCAATACCACTTGGATAGACCTTATACTTGGTATATTGGAGAATGTTTCTCACAAAGTCTCAAGTTCGACTCATCTAGTGCCAATTTTAACAGGCTAGTCATACAAAGCAAAGCCATGTCTTCAAATGGACTATGCAGCTTGACTTAACTCACGCAGGTTATATGCCCAGCGTTACTTAACTCACGTTTCTTTGGTTGGTGGTCTGCACCACATAAAACACGTTTTTTGGACGGTGGTCGACTGATAAAACTTGATTTTACACATTTTTTGACTCACCATTATGGGTAGTTACAACCTATGCATTCATTCCCCCTATAAATACACTTCCAACCTTCACCATTTTTCACACCATCATCTCACACTCTCTCCTCCTCTTCCTTTTACACCAATGTGTTTTCATCATTGGTCTTTCATAGAAATAGGCCTCTTTGAAAATGTTAGGGATTGTATGAATGATCAATGAGGATGGCAACACACTACAAAGAAATGAGGTTTGTCTGGGTGCCATGTTGGTTTGTTTGGGTGCAAGATTGACCCTTATGGTCTCTTTTGCCTTAGACAAGAAAATACTTTATTGTAAATGTATCGATATAATAATAAAATGAGATTTTATGTCTATCAATTTTGTTCTTTTATTTTTGTTTATATTTGCATTTATTTTACGATTTTGGCATCTAAAAAATATAATGTCTTTGAAGACTAATTAAACACAGCGTGAGTTAACTCACGTTGATCTGTATTTTGGTACATTTTATGTTTTTTGATATGCCGTGCATTTTGGTACATTGGTATTGAATAAATTTGAATAAAGTTGTGTTTTGAATAAAGTTGTGTAACGCCCTAATTTTGTTTAAATTAAAATATTTGAATTAAGTTATTTTTACTTGATTTTAGTTGTTGTGTATTGTGTGAATTTTATTTTCCTAAAATAAATAATAGAATTTCTAGATTTGGTAATGAATTGTGTTGCTCTCCTTTATGTGCATGTATATCATGATCAATG
>Ga0315915_1010166_pt1 | contig 10507 bp, 12 predicted proteins | sample MpolbnodulesMG_FD_207738 | JGI IMG/M metagenome (GOLD analysis project Ga0315915, IMG submission 207738) | Medicago polymorpha root nodule microbial communities from Los Angeles, California, United States - branched nodules | ecosystem: Host-associated > Plants > Roots > Nodule | place: USA... | reverse complement strand
TTCACACTAATATGGGTCTCAAATTTTATTTGGTTTAGCATTGAATCTGTTTTTTTTTTCCTTTTCAGAATTTGATTTTTGGCATTTTTGTATTTAGTTTAGTTTTTATAAATACATTTTAAATGGGGTAAACCAGCTTAATATTTATTAAAGTTAAAAGAATTCACTTTGCTCAGCTTTTTAAGTCAGATGGATAGTTGTCCACTTAAAATATTGTACAGGTTTTTGAGTCAGGTGGATAGATGATAGATGTCCACTTGAAATCTATGTGTCAATAAGTGTTTTTGTACTAGTGGAGCCTCCACGGTGTATTTCATAGAAAGTTTAATGAGTGCTTCTACAAACATTATCTCACTCTTGCTTAAATGCAAGTTTCATTGCATTTTTTTTTCCAAGTAGATTAGTGGTTGAAAATTCACCTTGAATAAGTGGGGTTTTCGGGGGTTCGAATTCCGACCCTTGCATATATTATATAATGTCCCTAGCAATTGAGTTAAGCTCATGAAGACGTTTCATTGCATAATTTATTGATAAATTTGAAAAAAAAATTGTTTAAACAAATTAATTATTGTTGAAATGCAACAATGTAAAGTGATTAGTGAAACTCCTTTAATAGTTTTGTTTTTGAGTTGTTGAGTTGAAGGTAGGGTTTGAAATGAGTGGAGTCCAACTCGTTTGAGCTCGATTCGATTTGAGTTTGAAACATACATTCTTCAACTCGAGTTTGACTCGTTTAAAGTTCAGAAGCAACTCAATTTAAGTCAATCTATCAAATTTATTTGATTTATGAATCAAATTCAACAAGTTAATTGTCCAATCAAGTTTCAAATAATGTTTGAATTGTCTCGATTCATTGTTAGTTCTAATAACATTGACAAAAATAAATATTCCACGTTAACATTAAAAATGACGTGAACAAATATATGTGCTCTAAGTGTGAAGTCACTTAAACTACCCCTTAGTATGACCTATGAGTTATGATTAGAGACCTCTCATAAATCATAATAGTAACCCTAAAGATTAAGGACAATGACAACGTGGCAATTGTGGGTAATGACAAAACGGTTAAGAAAAAGGGTATACTATTCGTCAATGGTACAACATCTCCATCACCAAAACTCATTCTTATTCTCATTTTTTTCTTCACTCACTCACTCACCACCTTTTCTACTCCTTCATTTTCTTCTTGGTCCCATTTCTTAATTTCTTTGTCCCTATTTCAAATTTCCACCCCAACACACAACCACTCAATTTTCAAAACAAAACACAATTTTCTCTTTCTCCAACCCATAAAATAAAAATCAAAACTTTCTTCAACCCAAATCTACACTTGTCTCTTTCTACTTCTTCACATTCTTCAATCATTCTTCATTAAAAAAATGTGTATCTCTCTGTGATCCCAACAAGTTCAAGAAAATTCAACTTCATCATGAATCAAAGAGAGTTGATACGTTTCAAGATATGTGTAAGAGAGTTCATGATTGGGGTTTCAGAATTAACTGTAGAATTCTTAAAAGGTTGCAGAGACATAGTGAAACAAAGCATAGTGAATGAAAATTCTTTCATTGTTAAGAAATTTGGAAAGGTTGGGAAGAGAGTAAGAAAACCTTGTGAGAAATTGTTGAACAAATTGAGTTACTTTAATGAGTATTTGCCTGAAGATAAAGACCCACTTCATGCTTGGTTTGTCATCTTGTTCGTTTCTTTACTTGCTTTCTCAGGTTAATTTCAATCACCCATGTTTCTTTTTTTGGGTGTTTATAGTTACATATCATAAAAATTTAATCTTTTTTACTTTTTTTTGAAGCTGTGGATTCTTAATTAATGTTATAATTGAGATTAATTTGCATTTCTTGATGATGGGTTTTTTGTATTAGGAATAGGTTAATGTATGTATGGTTTTAAATTGTGCTTGTTGTTATGCTGCATATTTTGATAATGACACAAAATGGGTTTGCAATTGCGGTTGCGATGTGGCTGCAATTGCTGGCTGTAGTTTAGAACTAAGAATGACAGAATGTAGGTTATAAATTGGCGACGTAATCACATTCCTGTGTTTAACTTCAATGCCACATATGTGTCCTTTTTTGGGGGGTTTATGAATAAATTTCATAAAAATTTAATCTTTTTATTTTTTTTAAAGTTGTGGATTTGTAATTAATGTTATGCTTGAATTCAATTTACCTACCCTGATGTTGAGGGATTGTACTAGGTATAGGTCAATGTAGGCATGTTCTAAAATGCGGCCATGGTTGCAATTATGCAACAAAATGCGGATAAATGAGTCCTCAATTGTAGTTGTCATGCCATTGTGAAGAGCCCCGAAACTTTTATATTGCAGCCACAATTGCAGTCCAGACTGCAATTTAGAACTACGAATGTAGTTTTTTAATCGAGGTCGCACCAGCTCATATCTGATTTTAGTGGTTGATCTAGCCTCAATTGCATCACGTCGTGGTTGTGGAGACATTACAAATAGGGTCGGTCTAGGTTGTCGTAACCATTTTCTGAAACCCTGACTCTCAATGTTTTATGCTGGAATGCTAGAAAGAGTTCTTGTATTGTAGTTTTTAGGTGGTTTGATCGTTTATGTTGTTTGTGTTGTAGTTGGTCTACTCAATACGTGGTTGATATGATTTGATTGATTTATTTGCAGCTTTGTATGTAAACTTTGAGCATGATGAATCTGCCCCACTTGCGAAGCAAGTATTTTTGCATCCTGCTAGTGCTACCCGCATTATGCTTCCGGATGGAAGATACATGGCGTACAAGGAGCAAGGTGTTTCGGCTGACAGAGCTAGATTTTCGATTATTGCTCCTCATACCTTCCTTTCCTCTCGGCTTGCAGGTTGTTTGAACTTTAAAGCTTCAATTTATGTTTTAAAGTTTTTGTTTCCACCCTTAGTTTGAGGCATTGTTGAATATTTTGCTTGTGAATTTGTGTTTGAAATTAGGAATTCCTGGTGTTAAACATTCACTGATGGAAGAGTTTGGCATTCACCTGATTACTTATGATCTTCCTGGTTTTGGTGAAAGCGATCCTCATCCCAAACGAAATCTGGAATCGTCAGCAATAGATATGTCGTTTTTAGCTGACGCTCTTGGTGTTGACAAGTTTTGGGTCATTGGTTACTCTAGTGGAAGCAAGCATGCTTGGGCTGCACTTAGATACATACCTGATAGACTTGCAGGTATTAATAGTTATTTTTTTGTTTTATAACTTTATTTTGTTTTTTATTTACGTACATGCAACTTTTAACTTGAGAAAATTTGGAACTTTCATAGTCACTCTCTTGTTCACTTACCTTTTGAATAACAACTATCATGCTCATATGTTTTAGTGTACTTCATTAAATTTAGTTTAGGACTTCTGCTGTTTTTTCGTAACTAAAACACACGTATAACTTGTTTAGAGTGAGTTAACGGTAAGTTTGTATATAAATGTTGAATAGTATATATGTCTCACATCAATAGAACAGGTTTTTTCAGTGAGAATAAGCATGTGTCTGGTGTTGTTTGACACATGCCAGTGTCTGACACTAACGCGACACTGGCACATGTGGTTACATTCAATCACTTCTATTTTCTCAATTTATTACCGGTCTCTACGTGTCGATATCGTGTCGTGTCTGGTGTCCGTGTATATTTCAGTGCTTCATACATACTAGTGTGCCAAACAGCATATAATTGATCTGTCAGATGTTGTGTATTAACTTTCAGGTGCTGCCATGTTTGCCCCCATGGTGAACCCATATGATCCTTTGATGGCAAACGAAGAGAGACGAAGAACCTGGAACAAATGGACGCGAAAAAGAAAATTGATGTATTTCTTAGCTCGAAGCTTTCCTAGACTTCTTGCTTTCTTCTATCAGCGAAGTTTCTTATCAGGGAAGCATGGTCAGATTGACAGGTGGCTGTCTTTATCTCTTGGAAAGAGGGTAAGGAAGCCTTGCTTATCTCTTTTTTGTCTCTTAGTCAGCATGTCCATATATGGCTTCTACCATTCTGCATTTCTATCTATGTACACTTCATGTCTATCGCGTTAACCCTAGTTAGATGGATGCTGATAAGAATATATGGAAGATAGATGGCCTAATGCTGAACAATTTTTTTGGCATAATTCATTTCTACTCTTGCTTTGATCAAATATCAAATTTAAAAGCATAAATTATTGTTACTATTATTGAACTTATTGTTATCAGCAATAAGACATTTTAAACATGCATTGAAATTGCAGAACCCGACTCACTGGTTTAGCTAATTATGTGTAATGTAAAATCTGTGTTTCCAAAAGTTGGTTCTGAGGGCATAGGCTATCCCAAGAGTTTTAAATCTTTTACTTGTACATCGTCTCATGGAAGATCTCATTGCCTTTTTCAGGACAAAGCACTGATGGAAGATCCAATCTATGAGGATTTCTGGCAAAGGGATGTGGAAGAATCAATTAGGCAAGGAAATGCAAAACCTTTTGTGGAGGAAGCTGCTTTGCAGGTCTCGAATTGGGGTTTCAGCCTTTTAGACCTCAAGTTGCAGAAACGAAAATACAAAAGGAATGTGCTTAATTGGCTTAAGGCAATTTTCACTGAAACTCAGGAGTATACGGGCTTTCTCGGTCCAATACACATATGGCAAGTGAGTGCATCTCTGTTTTGATCCTTCTGCATGCATTCTCATAACCTAACCAATTTTAACACAAATCAGCAATGACAATGTGCCAAATTGCAAATATGAAAATATTACACTACATTCCTTGAGAGTTACTTTTTTACAACTCCAATTTTTAAACTCATTTTAGACCTATCATACCTTCCCCTTCCCTCAGCGGTGTATTATTCTTTTAAGTTCTCATAGGTAAGAAGCATACAGCTCAATTGAGGATCTCAATTCTCTGTTGTCAGGGAATCTCTGGTCACGCCGTTAGCAAGCCTGGACAGTCCTATTAAGATTGGACAGTTAAAATTTTGACTTAATTCTTTATTAAATCTCTTGAAATCTGATTTACCGAGCTTAAATCAGGCGGTCTACATTTGGTGTCAACGTGACTATTAAGATTTCTTGACTACAAAGAATCTGGAACCCTCTATCGCTCACGCACATCAAAAGAAAACATTGAGTAGTTGAATACAGTTAAACCAATAAACAAGACGGTCTAGATTTGCTGTATACGTGACTATACAGATTTCATGATCGTAAAGAATCTGCATCCCTGTATATTTGTTTGTATGCTCTAATTCAATTTGCTTTCTGGGATTGAAAATATAAACTTATTGCAGTACAATTGTTGACAGGGAATGGATGACAAAGTGGTTCCCCCTTCAATGACTGATTTTGTGCATCGCGTACTACCTGGAGCTGCAGTACACAAACTCCCATATGAAGGCCATTTCACATATATCTACTTCTGTGATGAATGCCACAGACAGATATTTACGACGCTTTTCGGAACCCCGCAAGGCCCTCTCAGCCTCAGCATTTCTTTAGAAGTAGATCCAATTACCCTAGAAGCCAATGTTGAACTTGAAGAGCAAGAAGTAGTAGCAAGTAGTGGCGATTATGCCACTGATTAGAAGAACACACAACATGATAAAATGCTATTTGTTTTTCCCGTTGTTCTGGCCAATATCATCACAATTATATGATGTGTATATACAAATATAGTTGAGCTTCATCTCCGATGGAGCAGCATAGGAAAGAATAAAATCGGTGTTTCCGCCCCGTTTTTGGGCTATTGAACTAGTCCGATATTGACAACAATTGGAGTTCATATGAGATTCTAAACCATTTCATTTAAAAAATGATTTAATCCAAAAATATTTTTGTTTTCTTTGTCATGATGAGAATTGAGAGCAATTGTGCAGTTATTAGTTAATGTATGATTTTTGTTCTTGGATCTATGACTTTAGCAATTGTTACAGCAAGATTATCATTATGACGGAAATGAATAATATCATGATACCCTCATGCTTATTTTTGTTGCACACATTTTCTCTGCTTTGGAGTATTGACTACTTGCAAGTATCATGATGGACTTGTCATCATTTTTCTTCACACACCTGAGAGCAGAATAATTGGCTCAATAACTCCTCTTTTCTATTTGAATGCTAAGAAAAGAAGGCTTGAAGTGTAGAGAAAGTCTGCTTCCATTCTCTTATTTTTACCAAATTTTCATGGAAAATGCTAAAGACCCTTTCTGCATTGTTTAAAGAATCAAAAAAGGTAATTTTTGCATAAAAAGTAATTTGACTTATATTTTCAAAACAAAATTTCCATTTATGTATTCTTTAAAGAACGTCTTTGGAGCACTTGTTAACATGCCCTAATTTTTATCACTCAATGAATGAACTGGCAAATTTTACAACAAGTTTGCTTTAACTCGTGAATGCTTCATTCTAAAACCCAGCAATTAACAAAAGTTTCATCTAACGCTACAAGTACTTCACATTAGTTTAGCTAGTGCTTGTCAGTGTTGGCGAACAAGCCATATATAATCGAAGAAAGAGATATCTAACGTATGTGATTGAAAATTTAGAACACGTAGTATATTTTTGTGTTGGTAAGGTCATGTGGAAAGGTACTACTGTGATGCTCGTGTTGAGTTTTGACCAAGTTCACGTATATGCAAACTTGAATTTTTCTGCATGAGGTAGAAAATCATTGGGTTTGAACAAAATTTCAGAGAAAAATTGGAGGATTAACTTTGAAAGAAAACTTGTGAGGATTTACTTTTATAGGTAAAGGGGTATCATAAAAACAACTAAATTTAGGATAACACTGCCATTTATTTTTTCCACAATGATCAAGCCTCAGTCCAAATAAACAATTTCTTTTCGTTGATATGAAAATACATAAAAAGGATACAATTTACTTCAATAATATTGTTGTGAATTGTTTCAATACTTGCTTACAATAATTAACAGATAGAAAATTAATTTTCATCAAATTATACATCCAATCATGACAAGGGAAATGACTTCCTATTAGACTGATGAACATCGGAAGAAACGAACCCTCAACCCATAAACCCGTTTCTTTTTTCCTTGAATTTTTTTCACTCTCTTTTATTTCTCTTGGTGCCGGGTCTCGAACCGAGTTCCTCTAGGTTGTAGGGCACACCTTGCAACCAAGTGACTTCTCGGGAGGCAATCACTCTTTTGTTTCTATTTCAACTATTTGATACATAAGGGTTTGTGTGCAATATTGTAAATGTTAAAACAACTAAAAGTAGTAAATTTTTATTAAAAATGTTGAGAAGTGACTCAAAAATGAACTTGTAAGAAAGTTCCAAATCGTGACACGCTTTGTGAACCGTGACACGATTTGGCAGGGTCGTGAGCATGTTTCTTCTGAAGCCAAATCGTAACACGATTTGGGAAAACGTGACACGATTTGGGAAAACGTGACACGATTTTTGGCATGCTTGACACGCTTTCAGGATAAGGTTGGTGATACCTTGGGTCGTACGCATCAACCGTGTCACGATTTGGGAAATCGTGACACGATTTTGCTCGAATCCTCTTGCCTACTCTTGAATTCAGCAGCAGTTCGAAAGGTTGACCTATTCAGGAATCCTCGGATCTATGCTTATTTTCAACTCCCAGAACACTATATAAACATTCTTTGACGCATTTGTTGGGTAAGCTTGGTGAATCTCATGGAAACCAAAGGAGAGAAATTTTAGGGTTTTAGATACTAAAGGTTGATGGTCTTTGGGTGAGGTTCAAAGCTTTAAGATGTGAATATTAGAGAACCAAAAGAGGAAGCTCTTGGGAAAGAGTTGGTGTCTTTTGGGAAAGATTCATAGGGTTGGAAAACACATGAGTGGAGAGTCTTTTGTGAGCAACTTGGGAGGGCAAAATCCAAATTCAATCAAAATATAGGGGGTAAAACTGCACTTAAGCCAACTAACTTTTATTAAGTAGAATGACTACTACTATTAAAAAGATAATGAGTTTTCATATTTGTTTTATTTTTCATATTCTTTCGATGGTGAGATTAATCAATGTTGAATGTTCATCCCATCATACACATGACATTTAATTTAAGTCAAGATTCCCATATCAACATCTCATAAAACAAACAAAAAAGTACGTTAGTCACCATTTACCAGGTCACCTTTGCGCAACACAGCACAGTGGACACACACTCGCCGTGTGCGTGCTCTCTCTATTTATAACCGTCATTCACCCCTTGAATGTCTGCACCGCAACGATTTCTCTTCAATCTCACTGCCTTCAATTCTAGAACCTTCTTTCTCCTTCCATTTTCGCACTCTCACTTCCCCCTAACAATGCCTCGCAATCAGGTACACTCTCTCTTTTTCTTCAATCCGATTATTCTTCATCATATATTTTGTTTCAACTGAATTTTTTTGTTAATTCGTTCTCCATCACCGTTCATCGGTGCTACTTTTCCAATTCAAAATGCGATACTGTTCAAATTGATGATGAATTCTGAATTCGTTCAAATTGTTTTGTGATTTTGATCACTGTTTCATCATTCGCTTAGGAATTAATAATATTGTTGGAACTGGAATTTCAGAATTTGTATACGATTTAATCGTTATTCCAATGATCGATGCTACTTTTGCAATTCAAAATGTTATAACGTTCAATTTCATGAATACATAATATTAGAGATATAATAGTCGGTTAGAAATTAGTTACACTAGTTAGGTTATGACTATGAAGCACGGACACTCTTCGGATTAGGTGTGTTCCGGTTGTCCGACACTGACACGGACACCAACACATGTAATCACACTAAATTATGTGATTTTCTCAAATTATTAGCGGTGTCTGATGTCCGTATCCATGCTTCATATGTTATAGTGCGTTTGATTCCCTAAAAACAGGGGACTGGACTGAACAACTTTTTTCATACTCTTTTTGATTTACACAAAGAGGTCGTTCCACAACTTGAACTCGGGACCTTTCAGTCACGTGACCACAACTTACTGTTAAGCCAAGGCTCCCCCTTAGACTATCAAAGATACCTAAATACTATTTTTATTTTCCAACTTAAAAAATGTGATCCCTCTATCTCTTCTTTAGTACAGTTATTTCTTGTCCTGTCCTGTTCTATGTAGGACTTACTGTTTTGCAAATCAAACGCACCTATAGACTATATAAGTCTCATATATGTAATCACTTTTTCCAGTTTATCAACACAATTTATTTTCAGTTTGAGTAGTTTTTCTCTTCCATGGCCTCGATCAAGATTCCTAACACATAATATTTTTTCTTTGTTTTGCAGCAAAGTAGCGGCCCCCATGGAGAACAAAAATGGAAAGAGAAACCAAAAACCGAACCACAAGTATCAGCTATTGGAGATGCTGAATCGGTTACTAACAAGCTTTCTGCAGTTCATATAGGTGAAAATAGTGCGCAAACAAAGGTTCAAAATGCTAATAGGGTGGCTAATTCTCATGGTTCAACGGCGATTTGGAAACCTAAATCTTACGGAACTGTTAGTGGAGGAGCCAATGTAACTGAAGTTGAAAGTACACCGGTTAGTAAAGCAAAGGTTGATGGTTTAGGTGGTGTTGCTGTGGCTTCAACTCAGAAAAGTAGTAGTGGTAGTGCTGCTTTGAGCAAGTTATTTAGCGGTAATTTGTTGGAGAATTTTACTGTGGATAGCTCAACGTACGCTCAAGCGCGAATCAGAGCAACTTTCTATCCTAAATTTGAAAATGAAAAGTCAGATCAAGAGGTATATGATTCTTGTCTTGGTTTTTTCTGTTTTGGTTTCGTGATTTGAGGTTATATTGTTGAAATTTGCCATGCAAATATTTGACGAATTTTCCATCTTTATAGCTTTTTCTTTTATTTGTGTTGGATGTTATCTTAGACAATCAAACACAACTTTTATGGAAGTTTATGTAGTGTAGTAGTCTAGAGTGCTGGGACGCGTATAAAGTCATGATACTGGAGATTGTTTGTGAGAAAATTGAGATAAACGATTCTGAATCGCTCTTGCATTCACGGTTAGTTCTACAAGTATTTATAGAGTTTGGCATGGGTTAACTAACCGAGTCCCAGTTATGGCCAACTAGCTGAAGTGTATAACTATCCACTATAACTGTAATGACTAACTAATAGCTGTCAGGAGGTAAACAACTAGGACTTAACATCGATGCTATGCTACTGCATATAGGGGAATAGTAGGACGAAATTAACAATTCTAGAAAGGAACATTTATCTCTTGATGTTGACAGCTATGAAGCACGAGCACCAGATGCAACACTAACACTCACATGTAGACATCATTAATAATTTATGAAAATGGAAGCAATTGAATGCAATCACATGTGTCATTGTTGGACACGGACATGTGTCTGACATTGAACACGACTTCCATCCGAAGTGTTGGTGCTACATGTTGAAACTTGAAAGGAGTTATTTTTGTTATCGAGGATAAAGGGCAACCCGGTGCACTAAAGCTCCCGCATACGCAGGGTCCGGGAAGGGGTCCCACCATTTGGTGTATTGTACGCAGCCTTACCCTATTT
>Ga0315915_1010161_pt1 | contig 10513 bp, 9 predicted proteins | sample MpolbnodulesMG_FD_207738 | JGI IMG/M metagenome (GOLD analysis project Ga0315915, IMG submission 207738) | Medicago polymorpha root nodule microbial communities from Los Angeles, California, United States - branched nodules | ecosystem: Host-associated > Plants > Roots > Nodule | place: USA... | reverse complement strand
CTTTTGCATTTTTTTATTTTAATTTTAAGAGGCTTGAATGTAAATAATTCATGCATTTTAGTTTAATTTTCTAGCATTACACATTTTTAATTTAGTTCGTAGTTTATAGCACGGAACTTATAATGTAAATTAGGCTTAAATGTAAATTTATTATGCATATTTATTTTTCCGCAGATCTTAGAATGTATTTTAGGCTTAATGTAAATCATTCATGTGTGTGTATGCCTTTTATCTTCTTTCTAGCTTAGGTTAATGGTCTTTGTGGTGATCCAACGTCACCACAAAGTACCTACGCTTTTATTTTCTTGCTCCGATAGTTTTAATTTTAGTTTAATTATTATTCAAATACAAAAAAACATGCAAATAACCACAAAAAATCACAAAAAACTTTTTCCCACAATAAACCTTGATTCAAAAATCAAGTGATCCTTTTATTTTTTTATTCTTTCTTAAATCAAAATTGCAATCAACTTTAAATACATTTTAAGTCATTTTCCTTTCACATAAAAAACACAAACCAACTTATTCGCCACTTGGCTTTTATTTTAAAACCTTTTTCAAAACTAATAAAAAACACAAAACAAATCAAACACAATTTTTAACCCCGAACTACGAGGTTTTGATCCCTCACGGGTACGTAGGTAAAGGAAACTCGTCCTTCCAAACAATAAAAAATGTAGATAAAATAGGTCTCTTTTTCTTTTTATCACTTTAAATTCCATTTTTAAAAGCAAGCAAGTTATATCACAATTAATTAAATAAAATCAAGAGGTTCTCATAGAATACTAAGGATATTTAGGGTGCTAACACCTTCCCTAAATATAACTAACCCCCAAACCCTTAATTTTTCAAAATGGGGTGGTTTGAACTTTTTTCCCCTTTTTCTTAAAAATCAAATGTTCAGTCGTGAAATAAATTAGTGAGTCAAACGCTAATCAAATAGCCTTGATCTCCGAAAAATGACGCAACATTGCTGTTGCCTCCTCCTCGGCCTCTGGCCTCGCCTCCTGGTCAATATCGGCGCGATCTGCTCCCTAACATGACGCAAGGCCGCATACAATATCCTGCGGACTCATGACCTCCTCCTGACCCAAATCCTGCGGGCTCATGACCTCCTCCTGACCCAAATCCTCATCAGCATGGGCAACAACGCCATTCACCATGTCATAGGTATCATGCGAGCATCTCGCCTCGTACCGCTCCCACTGTTGTGCAATGATCTGCTCTTCATTTGCTGGCCGCAGAAGATCTCCTGGAAGAGGTGGCAAAATCATAGCGTGAGACACCCTAGTGTACAATAACACATAGACATCCCTCATCTGCCATGTGTGCTTTCCTACCGGCTCACCCCAATCGGGCTCCTTAAGCGTGTGAGTACGGAAGTCAAGGAATGCCTGCACAATCTAAGGCGGTCACAGCTCTACAACATCCGTCGGATGTCTAGGGACGGTCTGGACGTATTCGTACTGCCGCAAAACCCTCTCAGGCAAGTGACAGTACACCCTAACAACACCTCACATAATCCAGCCCGAATACCAGAAAATCTCCTTAAAACCCTGGATCTCCCTGTGCTCTTCGTACGACCTCCAACATACGTCATCAAACTGCAAATGATCAAGCAATGAGCGATATGTCACCCCCTCTCCATGTCCCTTCTGTAACGTCCACTTCGCTGCAACCGGATAATTTTCAATATAGTGGGGATTTGAATCCACACTGTAAAAGTCAGGAAAATGCGCCAAAAACCATCCCTGCACAAACCAAACAAATCATATTTATAAGATATTACGCACGAAAAATATTAGAAAAAAAATAAAAGTTAGGGTTCAAATGTGACAATTTCTTACAGTGAGTAGTGTCACGCTTCCCCCAAGAGCTCTGTCTCCAGACAAACAGGCCTCAGCAAAACAGTGGTATAGGTATGCCAATGTCCTCCCTCCCCAAGAATAATTACGCATCCCCTCGTAGCCATCCTCCATGGATGTCAGATAGACCAACACGATGTGTTTGTTGCTTTTATCACCAAACAACAAGCATCCAACAAGATATAGGAGATAACACTTCGCACAAGCAGTCCTAACCCTCTCCAGCTCCTCTGGATCCGCCAATCTGGTAACACTATCAAGGTACCTCGTATAATACGCTCTCATTAACTTATAACTAATGTAACCACCATATTCTTCACCACAATTTCTCTTTGCATCCGTCTACGACACACCTAAGGGCCTCACCATTAGTTCCGCTCCCTTAGTCTGAGACATCTTCTTCGGATGGCTCAACATCCGCCCTTTAACCGGAAGATGCGTAAGACATGCGACGTCATCCAAAGTAACGATCATCTCCCCCAAGACCATGTGAAATTTGTTGGTCTTGCCACCTCTCGCATAAAGTCATCAGTAAAGCATGAGGCACAGTGGTGTAGCCTAGATAAACCAAATCATGTAACCCGCTCTCCCTAAGCGGACACCAAAACCAATCCTGATTATCGTTTGGACGTCGGAGACTCAAAATCTTAGTCCTATGATTAATCGGTTTTACAACATGCACCTTACGAACCTGAAATAATAATAAAATAAACATATTTTAAACAACTTAAACAATGTAAACATTTAACTAAACAAAATAAAACTTAACACATTCAAAAATAAAAATCACAAATTTAAATTTCCGCATGCATTTTTAAGTTAAGACATAACACATGTAAAACTTAAAAAACACATAACAAAATTAGTACGTTTAAATTGGCACGCACGTGAAATTTCACTTTATATTACGCGCGACATTTTAAAATTAAATTCCGAGCACCAATTTCAAACATAAAGAAAATAATTAAACAAAAACACATATAAAAGTTGATATAATAATTAAAACATTTAAATTCTGTTGTATATGATAATTTTAGACAATTAAAAATAATTCTTACGTTATCTGAATTATACCAAAGCGGCAATGCCACATGGTAGGCATAAGAGTGCAGCAGAGATGTATCTTCCGATCCTCCAGGAAAGGGAGGCTGCAAAGGTAACGCCGCTGGGGTAGCCGTTGCTGCAATGTCATTCTGGTCCATCATAGGCACAACATCATCCGGAATATGCTGGTCGTCGTACCTACCATCAGTGACATTGTGGTGTACCTGATCCTGATAATTCAAGTATTCCACCTGGATCGGGTCAACCACCTGTGACTCTACAGGCTATGTAGCCTGAGAAGTCCCTGAACCATCCCCCCTCCGACCTCTTTCCCTCTTCGGTATATGTGCGTTTTTCCTCTCCCGCCGGTGGCTTTGTGTCATAGCACACCTACCAGCAATCATCTTAGATGGATCAATCAGCTGCCCCTGTTCCTGATCAGACGTATCTACACAAAAAATTAAAAAATTAACATCATTCAACTTAACGTAAATAATCAAACACATTAAACCTAAACTAAACATAAACATTCACATTCGATGAAAATCAAAACTACATTCAACCTAATTCAATATACACTTTATCAAAGTACAATGAACATCATTTCCATAACCTAAAACCATTCAATATAATCATCATTTCAATATAATTTATGTGCATCATTTTCATCATAACCTAAACATCATTCAATATAATTCTTATAACCTAAACTAACTAAATAATCAAGAATCAATATACACTTTATCAAAGTATAATTAACATCATTTCCATAACCTAAACTAACTAAATAATCAATATAATTGTCATTGAGACATTTTATCAAACACTTTGTGTGCAAAGTATCAAACATATTCAAATTGTGTTCATTTGGCACCATTCGATACCACATTATCATTAAACATCATTTAAACAACATAGGCAACAACTACATTCATTTATGAATTCATAAACTACACATGCAATGTTCAAATTGTCAATTTCAAAATCAACCGTAACCACATGCAAATTACTCTAATTTTTTTAAAAAAATAAACCTAAACAAACTAACATTATGATTACAGTGATTGATGCAACTTACTTGTGATAATGTGTGATTGATTTGCTTGCAATTCATAGAAATGACTTTGGTGAGAATTTGAGAGAAGTTTGAACCAAAATTGATACTGAAATGGTTTTGGTGCTTCAGTTCCTGTATAAACATGCATCGGCAGTTAACAGACGATGGAACCGGCGGTAGTTAACTGCCGAAGCTTTCCTCAGTAGTTAACTGTCGTCGGTTCTATTTTCCTCGGTAGTTAACTGTCGAAGGGTATTTTGGTATTTTACATGTGTTTTTCAGCTTAACCAAATGTGTCAACAGTAATTTTCATACTTTTTTTAGTAAATAAAAATGGTACTTATTTATTAAGGACCACCATCTATATGCTACTCACATTGAAGATGAAATAAAATGGATACTTAAGACCATCTCCAATGAAAGGGTCTTAACCTTTTAAGGCCCGATACCTATTAGGTATCCCCATTGGCGATGAACTTTTTCTGGGTCTGACCCAAGATCTTACTTAAGACAATCATTCTTAAGTGAGACCCACACCTTTTTAATATTAATAATTGATATGTAACGATATAAAGTTATTGATAGTTGATTAATATGTTTTATTTAAGAAATTTGTTTGAGTTGCTGGGTTCGAGAGATTGAGTTTTTCTTAGATACTACTATTAAAAAATTATAAATAAGTGATGTGTAGATATGAGACCCATTTAAGTACCAAAAAATGGATGTCTCCATTAGAATTGAGTTCTTTTTCTTCACCTTTTATGTGTAAATTTGTATTAAAATAAATGTATTTTTGAAATGTAATAATATATAGTTATTGGTGGATCCATTTATAAATTTTGATTAAAGTGGTTGGAAGAAGTGAACGTTTATTGGTTGGTGGAAGTGAATTTTTGTTCTTAAAAAATTATGAATAAATGATGTGTAATATTCACTCGTCGCAGATTTTAAGTCGTTTTGGAAAATTTAACCTTTTAAAAAGAGATAATAAGTTGTTTTAGAAAAAAACTGTTCTAAATTACAAATTACTTTACGATACCAATGAAGTATTACTATTGTTTTTTCTTTATACACTTAACTATTTATTACTCTCTTATTTTAATTTTTTAATTTATTTTTCTCATATTATTTATTAAAGATAATTTTGTAAAACAACTCATAATTTTTTTTCTCGAAATTACTTAAATTATTTAATATGTATGACATGATCTAAACAATTTATAATTTAGAATAGAAAGGGGAACTCAAATCCGCCTAAGCATCCAAATGAAAAAAACCAGTAGATGCTCTAAGAAAATTAAATAAATTCTTCTATCTTAACTCTTATGCGCCAACAGCTATACTTTTCCTTTGTAAAAAAAAAAAAACAGCTATACTTTTCTTTTGTCAAAAAAAACAGCTATACTTTTCCTCTTCGAAATTTCTTTGGTCAAATCAAACGATATATTTTGCTAACTTTTCCTTCTACATTTCTATTATAATTTTCTTTTCTTTTTTCCTCGTATTTTCCTTTTACATCTTACATATTTTGCAACTCAATAATAATTTCATTAAAAGAAGAATAACAAAGGAGAAAGAAAAAAGGGGTAACAATTTTCTCCAAATAACAGCACTTTATTTGACAAACTTCTTTCAACACTCTATCTAATTAATTAAGATTCGTATTAATTAATTAAAATTCGTAAGAGTTTTACAAAATTTATATTGTAACTCATATTTTTTTAACGATATCCATTTTTAAAATAGTAGAACTCTATTAAATGATTTTAACAAAGGAGTGTGTGGATATGATTGTCATAGAGAGATTGTTGATAACATTCTCTCTATCATTTAACGATATCCATTGATTATTATTACGTCACATCACACGAATAGTTTCCAATGTTAATTGCGTAGAACTTCATATAACTTATCATGTAAACAAGGTCGTTGACTATAAATTATAAATTATACAAGAAAATAAGACTTAAAAGCCAACAACAAATATATAAATATGGGAAATTTTTTCTCTCGACGTGGAAAGAAAGATGATAACGTGGTTATTATGACTGGTGCTAATCCTGGAGGGGGACGTCATGGAAATGGCGGAAGTGGAATTGGAGGTGGAATTAGTGTTGATGGAGGTGGTGGAGGGTGTGGAGGCGGAGGGTGTGGCGGTGGTGGAGGGTAATGAGGTGGCGGTGCAGGCTTGTGAGATATGGTTGGCCACCTTATGTAGTCATGTTTTGTAAAAATTTGGTAACCTCCCCTACACATGTCCTTATATCGAATCACCTTATAATCTTATATATTTAATTATAACTATTTATCTTATGTGAAATAAATCTTGTTGTACTTCTATTCAAATTGATGTTATATCATAGTTATACAAATTTCTAAATTTGGATAGTGAATGTATGCTTTAGTATGTTAATTTGTACAACGTATTTTGAATGAAATTTGTATTTTGCAATTTGATTAGAATAAAATTGAATTCAAATATCCAAGAGCATTTGAATGAAAGATTTTAAATCTTTTCAAGTTGAACCAGATATCTTTAGTTCAAATAGCCTATATGCTATTGTGTTTTAAATAATTCTATATATTCTCTTTCTGACTACGTCATTTTATTGTAACAATCTTGAAATTTTGATAAAAGAGAAAATTTTATGAGTTGCGCATAATTCATTGAACTCATATGAAGTGAATTCACCTCATGGATTATAACTCAAAATTTGTTTTCCTTCCCTGCAAGAGCTTTGAAATTATTGAAGCAACAAAAACATTTCAATTTTGCTTCAAAAAATATACTCATTTTTTCTACTAAGATCACCATCAAAGATGTTGTGAATTCGGACTCAAATTTCACACCAATACAAACTATGATGTGTGGAGTAAGTATCAATGGCAACCAACAATCAAAAATTAACCACAAGCAACAACATCAAGTGCATAGCAAAACCACAATCCAACCAAGAAATAAACAAGATAAAGAGAGTAAAGAAAAGATAACACACCAAAGATTGTTGATCCAGTTCGGTCCAACTTTACCTAATTTGGGGAAGAGATTGATCTCTCCAATCCACTATCAATGAGTTCTTACAAGGAGATACAAATGGGTTACAAGAAATTAGCTTCAACAAGCTCACAAAGAACAACCCTAATTTCTATCCATTTTTTCCCAATCTCACTAATGAACAAGACACTCATGAATTTTCACTCTCCCAAGGTGTTTACAATTGTTTTCCAACTCTAGAATCTAACCTCCAAAGGAGAACCAACCCTTAGCCTTTGATTTCACTAAGGATCTTCTCTTTTGGTTTCACAAGACTCACCCAAGTTGCTCACAAAAGACTCTCCACTCATGTGTTTCCCAACCCCATGAATCTTCCCTAAAAGGCACCAACCCTTTTCCCAAGAGCCCCCTCTTTTGATTCTCCAAGATTCACATCTTGAAGCTTTGAACTCACCCAAAGACCCTCAACCTTTAGTATCTAAAACCCTAAAAGTTCCCTCCTTTAGTTTCCATGAGATTCACCAAGCTCTCTAAACAAATGGGTCAAAGAATGCTTAAATAGTGTGACAGATCTATCAAAATCGCACCACGCCTGAGAAACCATACATTTTGCCAACAAAATCGCGGCACGCCACTAAAAATCGCGCCACGATTTTCAGCTTTCACAGCATCACAATTTTGAGCCATTTCTCAACAAAAGAGTATGAAATATTTACTTTTAGCAAATGATGGTGGGTTTTCCGGCCCACACAAATCAGTGTGCAATAGTTGCAGTCGCTTAAGTGCTCTTGATGCCATTATATGTTAAGTGGAAAGGAAGTATTTTTACAAGAACTAAAAAATTCCATGATTTAAAATTTCAAGTACAAAGGATTATTTATGTTGTGTTCTGGTCAAATTTAACTCATATCAATAAATTTGATATATGGAGCAAAATTAGTAGCAACTAAAATCAAAGTGATCACAGACTATAAAATAAGATAAAGGATACGAAGAAAAATACAACGATATTTGTTCACTATGTTCAATCAAAACATGACTTATTGTAGAGGAGAGAGTAGCTCTCCAATTCACCATCAAAAAGTTTCTTGCAAAGAGATACAAGAGTTACAAGAAATTAGTCTTCAACAAGTTCATTAAGAACAAACCTTAATTTTTACCCTTTTCTTGATTCTCTTCTCGACTAATTTTTACCGTTATCAAGAAGTTGTTTACCAAGTGTTTCCCAATATGTAGCTTTTGATTTCCTAAGGATCTCCTCTTTTGGTAAACCATATTTTACCTCACTTTCACTGCCTTGGTCTCCTTTCTTTTTGACTCCAAGTGTTGTATATTTTAAATAAACACTCACAATCAACCAACTTGTTGCCACATGAATAAATTTAGTACATGTTGGTTGATGAGTCAATAAATTAGTGTTTTTAATATATTATTTGAGTCTATTATATTTAGATTTGATTTCGTTTTATTTAAATATTATTTTCTTTTAGAATTATTTTACTTCAATTGCAAGTTATTATATTTCAGGAACAAATATCTAAAGATTTAGTCTTGGAGCAAAAGAAAGAGGATTAGGAGCTGATTCGGGATGAAAATACGAAATATGGGACAAAAATATGTCACTCCCCAAGTCAGAGACTTGGCACGGCCCGTGCCACCAGCAGCACGGCCGTGCCAACCTTCAGGATCCACTTTTGCTGCTTCTGCTTCATGGACAAGCTACCTATTAGTTTACTTCTGACCTAAAAGCCCCTGATTTCTTGTGGAACATTCTATTGTTATATTTCTTAGGGCTTAAGTCATTGTAAACTATAAATAGAGTAGCTAGCTATCATATCAAATCATCTTTTGTTCTTGGAATTCAATAGTGACAATTGTCTTTCTTAATAAAAGTTCTTCTTTTATTTTCTTGTTATTTTACTTTATGTTCTTCTTCTCCTCTTCTATGTCTACGATGATCATGAGTGAGTAGACCCATCTTGTCATGGGATTGTTGGATAAGTCTAATGACGTAATCCTAATCAAACCAAGCCATGAACCCAAATTTTATATAAATCTACTTTCTAATCTAATTCACCGTTTTTATAATGAATTAACAAATACCAAACTCATAAAGCGACAACCGAGGGTTAATATTTGTTAATTCATCATCTCAAATATCAATTCATAAAGTGACAGCGGAGCTTTGATATTGGAACAAGTGAATTTAGACAAGGATTGCGAAACATGAGAATAGTCTAGCAAACTTTGAGACATATAAAGTTTCGTTCTTCAAGGATTCTAATAGCAATCAACCATGAGAATAGGCGTGGTTGCTAAAAGAACACACTCACTGCAGCTCGAAAGAGGCTTTGATACGCTAAAGAGAAACTTGTCTTTAGAAAGTAGGTCGAATATAAAGTTATGGTTTAGGGCTTGTTTGTGAAGGATTCGTTGTTACGATACTCTCTTTTTACTACTTCGGTAAAACCATACACTTGCGGTTTTGCTCATCAGGTTTAAGGGAAAAATCACAATTGTAATTAGGGTTAGGGTTTAAGGGAATAATCAACCGTGATTAGGATTTAGGGTTTACGGGATTATAATTACGGCAGCTAATTGGGGCAAAATATACTCTAATTAGTGTTAGGGATTTAAATAAAGTAAGAAATTGAAAAGGCAAAGACGAACCTGTTTGTTGGTCTGAGAATAATCGACCATGTATTCATAAGCATCAGCTTGAGCATTGACACGAGTTTCAGTTCCTTCAACAGGTAGCGCAAAAGCGTCCATAACGATGATTGAATCAGCATCGGTTTTACCTTGTATAAGACCCATAACTTCGATTGTTCCACCAGAACGCGAGTGAACAACCATCTTGAGAAGAGCGAGTGCAGAGATCTTGACACTGTTGAAGTAGTGAGGATCGTTTGCCCATGGCTTATCGCGTTGGAGTTCGGCTTGTCCTGCTTCGTCGTATTGGAAGATTGAATCATCTGAAGGAGTTTCCATTGGGATTATGTTGTTTTGTAATTACCATGTTTGTTGTGCTATCGCCGATGATGATGACGAAGACGCTTCCATTGTGCCGCCGTGGGTGAATCCTTTCTCTCCGGTGAGTCAGTGAGTGAGCGAGTGAATGAGTGGGAACTGAGAAGGACCCTACTCTAGAAGAAAGGGCAAAATATAAATTACTCGCGTGTTGTTCATTGCTATTTATAATTTCTCAAACTGTGAGTAAGAATAAAATAAATAATATATTAAGTTGAAGTAGCTCAACAGGTGACACGTGTCCAAGAGGGTAATTTAGGTTTTACCACAACATCTTCTTTTCTTATATTAAGAAGAAGGATTTGTATCACTGTGTATAATAATAATTTTTAAATAACACCTATAAAACTCTCATAGCACAAGAAACAACATGACATAAACACAAACACATAGTGCGCAATCCCCAAAAGATTTTTCATGAAAACCCATTCCGTATTACTAAAATTGAATAATCAAACCCCATTATAGACCTTATAACAATACTCAATCCACTAATCAAAATAAAACAACCCCACAAAAGAA
>Ga0315915_1010159_pt1 | contig 10514 bp, 4 predicted proteins | sample MpolbnodulesMG_FD_207738 | JGI IMG/M metagenome (GOLD analysis project Ga0315915, IMG submission 207738) | Medicago polymorpha root nodule microbial communities from Los Angeles, California, United States - branched nodules | ecosystem: Host-associated > Plants > Roots > Nodule | place: USA... | reverse complement strand
CTTACCTCAAGGGATGGTCTCTTTTTACCTCACGAAGATCGGTCTCTTTTTATGCCAAGGTTGGTCTCTTTTTACCCCAAAGAAGTAGATTTAGTAAATTCGAATAAAATGTATCAATTATTGTAATTGTATCAATGATATTAATAAAATGAGATGTTTTATGTATTATTTTTGTTCCATTCTTTTTATTTATATTTGCATTTATTTTATGATTATTTTTGTTCAATTTTTAATCTTTTTATTTATATAGAATAAAAAATTGAGACCAACCTTTGGGTAAAAAGAAAATTTATAAGAATAAAATGTATCAATTAATTTTATATAGAATAGAAAATTTCTTGATGCGTGACTGCGACTGTGCGTGACTTAACTCACACAGGAGTATATTAGTAAATACAGTTAGACGCGAGCAATTTCTGTTGGGTAAAGAGCAGAATTCCCAAAAAAAATGGAACTTTGATATTACTAATTTGTAAAGCCATAAGATTGGGTTTAGTATTCCAATATTTCAAAAAAGATGGAAGATTTCTCTATTTATACCTCTACGATCCACCCCCAAACCCTCCCGCCTCCCTCCCCTCCAAACTTGCAAATAGAATCCATGAGAAAATCAGATGCCAGCTAATAAGCCTAATGCATCAATCTATATTCCCTTGATGCTTATGAACAACACTTTAGTTTCTGAGCAAAAAAACACTTACTTTTTCTATTTTATTAAATACAAGATTTAGTATTCTTTAACAGTTAACACTTTTGAAATATTCATAACATATCAGTCATGTGAAAGTATTGTGAAATATTTAATGGAAAAGTTAATATACCGGTTATTTTGGACAGTATTGGAAGCAGAATACACAACTTTTTGTTATTAAAAAAAGAAGAGAATACACTAGTTTTGTAAAGATAAAAAAGAATAAATATTCAAAGTTCATGAACACGTATCCATGTATCATACGAAAATGAATAGGGGAAAAGGTAAAATGTTCTCAAACACATGATACAAGACATTGTTAGTACACTACCCTGTGGCACATTCTCCATCACTCCTCCTTCAATATTTCCACTCTCATACGTGCATTATCACAGAGAGATTTCAGATCATGAACAAGCATAACTGCTCTGATCAATGAGTAGCTAACCTATAGTGAGTAGTATTGAGTTGTGACCCATCAAACAGAACATCATTATTTCTTTGCTCCCCAATAACAAGGCATCTTTGGGTCACATGGAGACCCATGTGCCCAACAAGTTCACCGTATCCAACAAATGCAAATACTCAACTCAACTCTCAACCTGTAATTTATTCCTAAATATATAATGCTTACTTTTAATTTTTATATATACATATAACGTGCTAGTATATAATATGGTATTCATTCATAACACAACAAACTACAACAGCATTGTTCTGTGGGCTCGACCCTCAATGCGGGGACCGATTCTCCAAACTAAGACACGTGTAACAAATTTGTATATCTCATTTTCGTGAGAACCATACAGGTGTACTTAAGGACCATCGCTCACCACTCATGATCACCAGCATAGTTTCTTAGTTCTGACACCATGACAATAACAAAGACCAAGACAAGAGGTTCCTACATCTTTATGATTTCAATTACTGCGTGTGATCCAGATTCACTTTAATACTATATTGATCATGTTGTTCCAATTATGGGTTTTAATTGATTCCCACTTCGATCATGGGTATGTTTGGATTGACATTTTAAGTGTATGTTCGATTAAGCGTCCGAACTTGGTATATGTAGCTTTTGCCTAAACGTGATTTTTTGTCGTGGATTTGCTTTTCTAAACGGCCCACCTAAACACACACTAAGTACACTGCAAACTTTGATATTGCAGTAAAATGCAACAACGTATATATAAGCGACGGTAATTACTATACCATATAATTGGAGAGACTTCTAAAACCTTTACATTGTTAAACCATTGCACAAACCAAAATTTACAGTCATGCATGAGGTTGATTAAATTAAATGTGATCTTGTCTTTCATTTTCTACCTTAAGTATAGTGAGTGTGCATCTACATTAATACATTGGTCATATATATGGTCATAATCATAGTTTTAAATTGTAGTTGCTGCGAATTTTGATATTGCGGCAAAATGTGACCAAATACATTTAATACGACCACAATTACAATAACAATATTGTTGTAGACACTTCTAAACTCTTCATATTGTAGTTGCAATTGCAATTGTAGGCCATAATTTAGATCAATGATTCTAATTGAATATGATAGGGTCCTTGATTTTCTCCCCTAATTATATGGCTGCTACATTAATTAAATTTTTTGCAATTTTCAACTCCTAGGTTGGGGTTGGTGGGAGCAAGAGTGCATAATGGGTGACCAAAGGGTAAAACTTTAGTTAAGTACACCTCAAATCAATATACTATATGTTATTCATTGAAATAGAAGTAAAAATATTTTATAGTAGTGGTCTATGCATTTATATACTATATTTTCCTAAGATCACGAGCCAATGCATATTATAGAGGAGGTAGATGGAGATGGGGGAATAATTAAATTACAAAAGCCAATAGTGAAAATGAAAGATGACAAATGGTATTCAACTTTTACCTCAATAATTGAAGGTTTGAAAAGCTTAGTTTATAAACTTAGACATCAATCATAAATCTGGTGGACTCCATCTTTCCACGTCCGACACACACAAATTAACATCTGAGAGGGGTTGTCAAAGGTTGGATGGAGTCATGTTAATGTCTCTATTCCAAATATCTATGTTATTATTCTTCCCATCAAACATCTACTTAATTTTGAGTGGATTCCAACTCTTCATTCAACCAATATAGATTCCCTAAACACAATGTTATGTTTCATTTTCACTAACTAACAAAAACATAGTAACATTTCTTCATCTATCCTACATTACAAAATCAAAAAGAATGAGAGAGAAATAAGTTTTCTTCGAACTTAAGCACCAATTATTCCACCAGTCCCTATTCTTCTTTTTTCTTTTGTCAACTTTGTTATGTGCCTAATAAATCACAGAATCTAAGCCATAAACCATACCATCTCGATCATAATTACATTATAGATTAGCTTTTCCTGCATGTTTCTTGTTGCAATAACACGGGCACAGCTTTTTGCATGTGCATAATATCTGTGGTCATTTCACATGATTTGTTTGCTCATTTATATATTAATCTCTCTCTGCCATCTCTTATTGTATATTGTGCCACCTCACAAATCTAGCTACTTAAACAAAGCAGGCATAAGGTTCATATAATAGTGGACACAGAAGTACTATATAACTATAATGGAAATCTCCCAAACCTTTCTTCCTTTTTCTTTAGAGAAATCTGAAAAATGAAACACCTTTTAAATACAAGGGACAGGTAACCTTCTTTTTTATTTTATATCGCCAAGCTGCATGTGATGAGTGGAACATAATTATCAAACCTAGAATCTCTAAATAAATAATATAAATGCAAAGTTTTGATCTACAATCAGTCAAAGGTTTAATTTTATTGGTGTTAATAATACTTAGTACCAAAATCAACCAATTTCAAATTAATTCCTTCAATATGCTAGAAGTGCTCAATTATGTTAGTAGAGCTATTTTTAGTCCCTTGTCTGAGACTTATATGCTTATATCTGTGTTGGATTGATGGTATTAATATACGAATCCATGAAACCATTTCCAACACTTGTATAGAATACATAAATGTCAGTATACTGCTGCATGACAGAACTAAAGCTATTGGAGTGTCTCTGGCATTATGGCCAAAGGAGCATTGATGTGAACATTGAATAATGACATATAGCACAAAGTGTTGAGTATTTTTGAGCACCAATTATAAAGTCTAGCCCACAACTGCAACTTTTGAGTCAGCTTCAGTTATAGGATAAAAATATTCTAATATAAGCTACTTGATAAGGGACCCTCTTTTACTCTTATTATTACCTGAATCTCCAAGTATCCAATCATTGAAGGTTATGATGATCTTATCTCCATATTAAGGATATCTTACTGAGATATATATAGCAACAACTCCGTTGTTTCCTGCTATTCCATGTATTACAAATTCACGTTAGTTATATACACGTGTGAAAAGTGGTCCTAAGTTTAATACAAGTGGATCATTGTAACCTTCTTCTAGGGGTAGGTAGGTGAGATTAATTTCTTTTTGGTTCTTGCTAACCAATGCCTTAAGGGCAATGGTTAAGGAATCCATAAATAGAAATTTTGTCTTGGAAAAGTAAGCTGTTACAATTGACCAAGTAATAATTACACTACTTTTTATTAAAAACGTACTTATTTTGGTTACTTAACCATTGCCCTTACGGCACTGGTTAGCATTCTCCTTTCTTTTTAACATGGCTATGCACATTACATTGTAGCCTTATTCAATGAATCAAGACAACTATCTATTATAGACCATAATCATCTGTTATCCATATGAATTATTATTTTCCTTTATTGTTTGTGTAAATCTTCACTCAAAACCCAAATATGTAGGACAGCAGTACATATTCTTAAATGGGGAAAAATTGCAAGTAAATCAAGAATTGTACAATGGGCAATAGGGACTTAATAATTGCTAAGAAATACTCCATCCAATCACCACTATAAGTGAGTGATGTATCTGGTTTATATTATAGATTAGATACATCGATTATTTAATGAACTTAAAAAATAAATTTTGCTTATAATCATGTTGGGGGGAACAATTAACAGCTGAAATGATAGATGTGAAATATGAAATGAAGTTACCACTTTCTCTTATTGGTCTCAAAAGACCCAAAACTAGTTTGTAATATCACTTCATCCGTTTAGTTCTTTCCCCATGTATTGCAGTGTATCGTCAAACAGAAATGTTTGAGAATGAAAGTACTCTGCATGGACTGTTAAGCATTGGATAATCAATTTTCATCTCCACGTATGATTTTTTTGTCTCAATGCATGTATTGTCCTATTTGATTATGAAGATATCATAGGGGACCATGAACAAAATTATAATATCTATAGTCTATACTAATATATTTTGCATGCTGCCGAAAGAAACAGCAGTTTAACATAGTAGTTTCTTAAATTTATTAGATCTTTTGTTATATTATAAAAAATACTTAATTCTAATTACCACTCCTTCTTCTGTCCGATTTTCATCTCTCATTAATCTAATTATTAACCAACACGTATTCACACATCAATATCATGTTCAAACTATTCATAGCTACTATTTTCACGCAAAAATTGCTTAGTAAATTAATCTCTCTTGAAACAATAACATAATTACCTAAAACTCTCAAATAACTTATAAAACTTGAGAGACCATGACACTTGTTTTGTTTGTCCCCCTCTCCCTCCTCCTTTGTTTATATATTGAGTAATGTTTTTGTTTTATAAATATTTATAGTATTTGATGTTGTCACAAAAATACAAGCAAGCAATTCAGTTTTTTCTTTTCATAAATTCTGGAACAAATGGTACTTAAGGGCGATATTTTCAAAGTTGTCATGACCACAAAACAACAAATAAATTCGTACGAGCATGCAATTAAACTAGACTGTGGGACCATACTAAGTACTTAATAAGCATGTCACGACAGAGAACCTATAAATACATATCTTTTGATACGTAACCTTATAATATTTAATCATAATCATAAGGGTACAAATTTTAACCCATTCAGAATCACTTCATCTGATATGGTTAGTACATATACTTTCCCCCCGTACTAATTACTACTTGGCTAGCTAATTACATCAATGTAGACAATCGAGCTTCAAACTCAGAAAGACACTTTTGTCTTTCATTTTTTTTTTCCATACATTTTTGCTCTTTTGTACTAATCTGAACAAAACATAGAAAGAAAAGAAAAAAGGGTCATGTATTTTATGGCCAGTCAAGGATGTACAACGTCTTCATTTACACCCTAGAACGTGATCTTGGAGATGTTTTTTTCCACTCGACCAAACGCTGAAGGAAATCCATAACCTGAATGTATTAAATTAATAAATCAGTAAAGAAATATATTTAAGGGATATGATACAATAATCAAGAAATAGATGAAATTATGCTTGCCTCATTGGGCTCTTGTAAAGAGTATGCAGCAGCTGTGTCCTTAGGAAACTTAGAGACTAGAATTCCAAAACCTTGATCTATGTCTCTTAATTTCTGTTTATGATTAAACAATTCAAAACAATTAATTAGTTCAATTATCCAAAACAGTCTACAAACAATTAAACAAAATTGACTTAGTACTAATTAATTAAATACTGTTCATTTAGTAATAAAAAATTGAAGGAAAAAAACAATGATCATTGGATACCTTGAATGCATCTTCATCGGTTCTATCATCACCAATATAAACAGGAAATACATCGTTACAGTTGGCAAATCCTGTTGAAAACGATTTATTAGTTAGAAAATTGATGGACAAATTAAAATATGAATATATACTTAGAAACGCATGGATATAAAATACAGTAATCTTATGAGTACACTAATCCCACGAGTTGTAGGTGTCACCCTCTTAATTCTTTGTAATGGTCAAATACTTGGAATAATTATCCAACAAATCACCATGAGCAGTAACATATTTATAAGTTTGTGCTATTAATATATGTTCAATGAAATATATGTATTACATATATGTTTGATTGTGACAAATGAAGAACCAAAACATAAAAATAAAATTTAAAACTTACCAAGTGACTCTAGCAAAAATTCGAGGGCCTTGCCCTTGTCCCATTTAATTGCGGGACGAATCTCCAATACCTGTATTAAACAATTGACATTGAAAGTGAGACATCTCTTATTTCTTATTCTTAATCCCTGTCATAATCACCTTTGAACTAATTAAATCACACCCCACCATAAAAAATATGCACCCCCTCCAAAAAATTGATTATAAAGAAAATAGAACCATGACCCACCTTCCTTCCTTGTGTTAGACGAAGCTTCGGGTACTCTTTTAACACGGATTTTACTTGCTGTGCCAATTCAACCCATCTCTGTGTATAATAAACAACTTTGAGTTAGATCATAAATATTCTAGCATCAATAACACTGATTAATTGATATAAACTTATAATATACCTTTTCATCAACACATCTAAAATGAACAGAGGTGCAGAACTTGTGGTTCTCAACTCTGGCACCAGGAGTTGATTTTGTTTTCTCAACTAGTTGTTCGTAAACCTGAAAATTAACAAAGTTAAAATAAATTAATTTTGCTTATTATAAAAAAAAAAAAAAAAAAAAAATTGAAAAAAAAATTAGAATTCCATGAAGAGTTGTGTGAGTGTGACTAACCTCATTTATCATGGGAACAAATTCTCTGGCAGGTTGAAAAAGTACTTCCTCTGCTTTGTTATTCTACAAACCATTACCAATGTAAATTAATTTTAAGAATTAAAAAAATTGAAGACCTTATTCCAAGGTACTATGTAGGTTAATACACTAGAGGTAGTTTACTCACTTTGTTGTATTTGGACTCTTTTGTTGGCCCTTTAATATCCATGCCATGACTTCCAGCATAATATAGTTCATCCAAACGAACAAAATTGTACACCTGAAAATTGTTTGCAGAAAATACATAAATTTATTTTCATTTCAAAAGATAAAAAAAGGATAGAATGGAAATTGAAAGAGTCAAAGTGTACTTTGTCTATGCATCTTCCAGTAACAATTGCAGTAGGAAAACACCTTGCAAGTTTCTTAACTGTTTTCCTCATCTGAATTAGAAAACTAAATTTATTAGAAAACTAAATTAACAGATTTATTTAAAGGATATAAACCAATTTAAAAACAAAGACTAACCGATTCAGACATGAAAGCACGGTCGGGGTCATCGACAATTGGTGACAAAGTACCATCATAATCCAAAAACATAACAATCTGTTTTCCCTTTGCAGCATCCATAATTTGTTCAAACATATCTAATGCAGATGGATGGCGAAGCTGTTCGATAAAAACAACACGTATAAGACGATGTGTGAATGCACGAGTATTTTACTATTATAAAAAAAAAAGTCAGATCCACTGTTTTTGTTCAAAAAAATTATGTTTTCATTAAGATATATAATATAACAGTGAAAACAGAGTGATGGTGCTCACAATCCAAGAATTGTATTCTTCAGCTAAAGAAGGAGAAGATTTGGCATGAGTTGGAGAAGAAGCTCTCATAGAATCAATCCATGTATTGATTCTCTGTCCTCCATTGATTTCAAGATTCTTCAAAATTCTCCTCCTTGGAATGTGAATGTATCCACCGGGTGCTGCCGGTGGCTTCTGTGCCACGGTAATAGTACCGCTACCATTCATTCCGGTTTTGGTCTCAGACACAACCACATTCTTTTGAGTCATCTTCACTGTAAATCAAAAATTCAAACCCAATATATTAATATCACACCTTACTAAAAAATATTATAATTAAATTAATCTTTAAGAGTTTGTTTCAATGAAATTAAAGGTAACGTATTAAACCTTAGGGTTTGTGATGAAGAAAATATTAGAAAATAGGTTAAGAGGTGGGGTGTGAGAAGTGGATAATTGCAATGGAATGCAAAAGAGGAAGAAGGGAAATTGAAGAGGCAAAAGAGAGATAGGGAATATTTGGAACTAGAGAGAGAGAGAGAGAGCGAGAGAGTGGAAGTGGAGGAAGAGGACATAGGCTGTGGGTTTGATTTATAGTTGGAAAAACAGGAAAATCCAAAAGGACCAAAATTCACCGGTGGGACCCACGTTTGAAAGGGAAGTATTAGACCCCACAAACTTTGCCTTACCCCGATATCCTTGAGGTCCCCGCCACCACCACACTGCACTATCTATCTATATTCCTTTTCTTTTTTTACACTGCTTCAAACTGAAACTACTACTACTACTTTGTTCCTAACTGAATACCTTATAATTCTAGAAGCTTATAATTGGTATATAATTTAAAATCTATTTAATAGATTTTCTTATTGTGAAATAAAACTTAAAACTATTAAGTACAAATTATTTATATGCACAATAATGTGCTTCACATTTGAGTTGAGGTCCAATGATATGCTCCTAACAAAAGTAGCAGTTTTCTTCTCTTCTCCTTCCAACTGATCTTCTTTCTTTTTCATTTTTATTTTATTTTCCAGCTAAAGAATTAAATCACTACACGTGCCCAATATCCTTTAGCCGACTCATTCATAGGGCTTTCTACCACCTACACGTTGCATAACCGCTGTTAGTATATTTTATTTATTTTTAATTTTTTAGTATTTTGTATAATTTTTTTTAGTAGTATTATCTACACAAGAGTGGGAATAAGTCGGGTCAAGTTGAGCTTGCTTAAATAGGTTAAAGTTAGATGAAAAAAACTACATTTGAATTTTACTTATTACTTTGTCAAAGACTTTATTTGTAATCCGACTTAATCTTTTTAAAAGTTAGGTCTCACCTAATAGCATATGTAAAAGCTTAATTTTTAGTAAAAATTTTAAATTTCCCATTTGATTTATTTATAAAAAGGTTAATAAGCATATGTATTTCTTAAAAGGTCAATAGGTCAATAAAATTTTGGAAAAACATGTGCTTTCATTTTTCTCACTTTATAAACAAATATTGCATGTATATTAAATAAAATTTTGTAGATATTGTATATATTTTGTAGAGATTAGTAAACGTGTATTGTAAGATCCTCGTGAGTTTAACTCAGTTGTCATAGACAGTACATAATATATGTAAGGTCTGAGGTTTAAAGCCCGACCACCACAAAAAAAAAAAAAATAAACGTGTATTACATAGATTTAATCTATTGACTTTTATTTTTGTTGCTAATAAGTTATTTACTTTGTAATTTTGAATAAGATGAAAATGGCAATCATACGAGATTAAGAGGGTAATACTCGAGTGTGTGTTTTCGTTGAAATAGAAATTAGAGAGTAATACCAAAAGTTTTGTAACTCATTGCAAATCTTAAATTGAAAAAAAAGTTGCGCAAAAATAAATAAATTGTGGTATTGAAAATTTGAAAGAACCAAAAATTTATTAACATATTAGAGTATATATGAATGCTAGCAACACACTCTCTTTGATTGGTTAAAATTCACAAAGGTCCCACCAAATCATGTGGGTCCCATATGAATTTGGTGGGTCCCATGTGAATTTTAACCAATTAAAGAGAGGTGTTGAAAAGTGTGTGTTAGAATGTGTGTTACTAGCATTTCTCAATTACACATATAAGGGTTAGTGTGGTAGACCTAGTAGGCTTTTCTATAAACCTTAGTCTGACCTATTTTAATTAATGAGCTTTTTAACAAGTTTGAAGCTAACATATTTAATAAACGAATTAGGCTGAACTAGGATTTAAGTAGGCCAGTTTATAGACTTCTGATAGACGGTCTAACCTATTCTCACCCCAATATTATTATTATTATTATTATTATTATTATTATTATTATTATTATTATTATTATTATTATTATTATTATTATTATTATTATTATTATTATTATTATTATTATTATTATTATTATTATTATTATTAT
>Ga0315915_1010155_pt1 | contig 10516 bp, 6 predicted proteins | sample MpolbnodulesMG_FD_207738 | JGI IMG/M metagenome (GOLD analysis project Ga0315915, IMG submission 207738) | Medicago polymorpha root nodule microbial communities from Los Angeles, California, United States - branched nodules | ecosystem: Host-associated > Plants > Roots > Nodule | place: USA... | reverse complement strand
TTTTCTTGGTGCGATGCATGTTGACGCTATCCATTTCCTCAAGGACATTTTGCATTTCTCTAAGGTTCTTTTGTGAACCATACATGACCAGCTTAGAATGATATAAGGAGTAGCACATTCTCCACCCTGCAAGTACAGAACGTCTGGTGAATTTTTCAAGGCTTTCTATTGCATTGTTCCGAAAATAAGCTGTAATTATGCACCTCATAATACCCATGGTCGTAACAACGGTTCTCCGCTCAAATGCCTCATTTATTGCATTATCCATTTCCTCTAAACAGTTTCCCTCGGCATAAAGCTTAATCAACAGCACATTTAACCATGGCCTGTATTCTTTTTCAGGGATCAACTTTAACAACGCCTTTACTTTATTAATTTTATCTGCATCAGAACTTTTGCAATAGGCACATATCATAACCCTGATAATCGTCATGTTGTTTACATTATCCCTTACCAGCGAATATATCTTTTCCATTTTCTCCAGATTACCCAAGTGTGCATAACCACGAATCATTAACAGGTAAGTTTTCATATTAGGCTGAACAGGGCCTGAATTTAACACTTGAAAAACTCTCTCCATATCACCCCACATCCAAGTGGAGATATATCCACCAATTAAATAATTATAAGTGGATATATTAGGTGCGAGGGGTAACTCATTCATATCCTTGAATGTTGCTTCCATGTGATCAGTGAGCATCAAGCGACCAAAAACAGATATAATAATATTGTACGTAGCAACAGAAGGAAAGCAAGTTGGATCCTTTTTCATGTCGAGAAACAAAGAGTAGCATTTATCAGAAAGACCATTGAACATATAAGCACCCATTAGTGCATTGTAAGTGCTGGTTATCTTCACACCTTTAAATTCTGCCTCCTTAAATAGCTCAACAGCAAGATTAATATTCCTAGATCTTCCTGCCGCTTTAATTCCCTTTGAATACTCATGTGCATGCATGGAATTCCTGCAAGCATCAGAAAAAGATACGTTTCGCTTCCTTCTCCAATTAATCACCTGAAAATTGATTTTTTTAACAACATAAGGTGTAAGTAACATTTAATTACTTTAAAACAATGTTGCTAAATAGAAGCTACAGGGCTATGTTACCAGAATTTAAACAAATTGCTATCGGTTCCTATTCAGGGCATGTTTGGATAAACAACTTATTTCCAGCTTATAGCACAAGCACTAATCATGATAAGCCCTTATGTATACACTTCCGTAAACTATTTTTATAGCACCCGATAAAATAAAGTTGAATTGTTTTTGTATATGCTATAAGCTGTTTTCACAAGTTAACTTGGAGAACATATAAAAATAAGCTGAAAAATGCAATTAGTTGTTTTAAAAAATTCTTCCAAACAGTCTCAAAAAACTTATGCCAGTAGATAAGGTCAAATAAGCCAATACATACAAGCCCTTAGTATTAGAATTTAAAACCCTGTTTGAATAAATGGCTTAATTTGCAGCTTATAGCATAAGCCCTTATCATGTTAAGCGCTTATGGTTTCAATAACAAAATATAAAACTAAATTATTTTGGTATAAGCAATAAACTGTTTTAATAAGCTAACTTGGTGATCCAATGAAAATAAGCCAAAAACAGCTTATGAACATAATCAGCCAATCCAAACAGTCTAAAATAAGTTAATCAAATAAGCCTAAGTATTGCAATGTATAATAATGGAATTAGAACAATGTGAATGAAATTACCTCAAGTAAAAGGGAAGGTTTTGAATTCAATTGATTCAAAAGTTGAATATAAATAGGGTGAGATCCAATCAAATATTCAGAATTCTGATCCAGAATAGACGTAACCCTAACAGAATCAGAAGCTACATGAATCAAATCTTTCGTCAAAATTGCGACTTTATCCTCTTGATTTGAAGGTTTGAACAATGAAACAAGGTCTAAGACTTGGTTTGGTATTTGTTCGGTGGATTCTGGATTTGGAATGGATGTTGAAGGTTTGAGAAATGAAACTAGGTCTAAGACCTTGTTTGGATTTTGCGGCGTATTCGAATTTGAATATCGTTTGATGAATGTGGGATTTGAAAGGGTATGCAATTCGTTGAATTTGGAAGATTTTGATGCTTTTGAAGTGAATCTCCAAAAATGTTTCATTGTTGATGGTGAGGATTTTGCTAGGGTTTTGCAGAGAGAGATTAAAACCCAAAATGTGAGAGAGAAGGAAGAGAAATGTGTTGTGTGTGGGGAGAGACTGACTGTGTAACAACTGGATGTGGGTTTGGACTAGTTATAAAACATCTCTTTAGACGTGGAGGATCGATATTTGTACATCTCTTTCTTACGATTTTCATGATAACTTTGTTTTTTTCTTTTATGATTGATCAAAAATAATAGAGAAAAAATAAAAATATAATATTAGTATGAAACAGAAAGTTGTCAAAAAGTTGTTAGAAAATGGTTGCACATATATTATTTCTCTTGCACTTGCAAGTGAAAAACAAGTTTAAGATGGACAAGGATTGACCAAGTTGACTTTAGTTGTATATTAGGATGTTGAATATTGAGTTTAATTTTCAAGTACTGTTCACCAATTGTGTCAAAAACAGAGTATCGAACTCTCCCTTTAAACCAATTCATAAATCCTGCCAATCAAGAAAGAAGTAAGTCACGTGAATCTAATGCAACATGCAGGCAGTTCCATGAAGAAAACATAAGCTAGATCAGAGCCGGCCCAACAGATTAAGAGGCTTTTAAAATCAATTTTGTGAAGACCACAATTTGAATTCATGACCAAGAGTAATTAAGACCATTTTGGTAATCAGTTAAGCTATGCAAATGTCTGTAATTTATCTATCATATAATATACTTATAACCAAATTAATTTTTTTGAGGCCTTTTTTCCATCCAAAATTTTGAGGCCTAAAGCCCTTGCTCGGATTGCTTGGCCCTTAGGCCGGCCCTGTTAAAGATCAAACTAATTTAGTATTATGATCATATATATATCTAACACAAATCACTTTTTCAATGGTGAGTTTAAGGCCTAAAATGGAAAAAGGTAGGAAAAAAGTGTTAAGTGCTTGAGTAGCAATTTCAGAGAAGAGAAAACATTTTTTTTAAGAAACAAAAATGGTATATATATTCACACAAACAGAGACACCTCTTTGGCACAAGGCATACTAAGAGGACTCTCAAAGAAACATAGTAGCTGTCAAAATAATACAAACCAAGCAGTTAGCCGATATCCAAACAAGTCAAAGGGTTCGACCACCACTGCCGACTACCATGAACAAATGTGGCATTATTAGCCCTTAACCACCAGTAGGAATGAAATTTAACCTTCTCCATAAGTACCATTGAATAGTCATTAGCAAACTGATCAAATTAATCATCATCATTTGTTTAGGAAATGTAAAACCATTTGTTAATTTTAGAGTAAACAGAGAAATTTGTTTGTTTGTTTATTTTAAGTTGGTACTAAACTCGGGATGTAACACTGTATTCTTGTGTTGTTTGACTATAAAATGAAATATGAAATAATGATGACAGTGTCCAATTCTATGATTCAAGATGGTTATTTGCGTATTTAAATTGTAGAAATAAGTTTTGACATCAATTAAAAGTAATCCTTTTTGATGTTCAAACTTGATCTGAGCAACATGAATTTATTTTAAAAAAAAACAGGGAATACTTTACAAGAGTTGTAGAATGTGATTTATGAGAGCTATGTGAGGGTTACCTCTTTCCTTGATGTGTCATATAATGTACACTAATTTTATCCGTTCTGTCTTTGGCACACCAAGTGTGTCAAAAACAGAGTATCAATCTCTCTCTTTATAGCCAATTCATACATCCTGCCAATCAAGATTGAAGTAAGTCATGTAAGTCTAATGCAAGATGCACTTCCATGAAGAAAAATAAGCTTAAAGATCAAAATATCTTAGTATTATGACCATATATTGTAATGATTTTTTTAATCAATTGTTACAATTCCACACTTTATCTTCTAAAATGCGACATTCAATCTCTCACATTTTAAAGGAACCAAATCAACTTTGTTGTGTTGGTTTGTTGGTGTGCTTGTGAACATGGTCTAAACACAACAAACCACAATAGTACACCAACTTCACACAAAAATTGCTCAAACAAAATCTTAGGCCTTAGAGAAACAACAAAGTTCGTTAAGTTGTCCAACATATTTAGAAACTTGGATGAAATTTTGAAAAAAAAAACAGTCTAATCTATCACCAAAAATGAAATTTCATATTTGAATTCTAAATAGTCTAAACAAAACTTAGGTGCATTTCCTTAGGCGCTTTGCATATGTTTCATAACTAAAAATACACTTTTTTTGTGGCCATAACAAATTTTGACAAAATTGTGTATTTGAAATAATCGTGAGTTGTTTAGTTAAGAACCATACAAAAAACACCAAAGTAAGTGCACCTAAGTCTTAAACTTTGTGAGACCGTGTTGTTAATTAAAAAAACACAAACGTATAAGCTGGGGCGGATCTAGACATTTGATATTGGTGTGGCAAAACTTTCAAAGCAACTATATATATTAACAAAGTAGACCATTGACACTTTAAACAGTATAGCAAAATGGTTTGGGTGTGAAGGAAATCATCATGGTGTATGTGGAAAGATTCACTCATGAAGGGGTGGAATTTTATGGAGAACACGACAACTTGAAGTGTTTTATCTATGAAAACAACCTCCACGACGACTACAAATTCAAAGAAGAGTTAGGACATAGGGCCAACAGATATGAGTGACCTCTTGAACTGGACTCAATCTTACATCAATTACGAAGAGAAGAAGTTGGTGGAAGAGGTTGTGAGGAGTAAGCAGTCTCATAAAGGGAATGATAACAAGCGGCATGATGACGACTTATAAAGAAAAAGGTAGGGGACCATTACCCTTCACATTTTTCTGATTACACGTCATTGAATACCTCCAGAGAACGAATCTTACACGAATTCTTGAATACTGAGTTCAAAGAATCCGGAGCAAGAATTCGAGCTCCCCTAAAGGAATCCTCTAGAATAACAAGTGCAAGTAATGCAGATTTCACAAGTGCAACATCCATGGCACCAATGATTGCTTCCAATTGAAGGATGCAATCAAACAATTGATAAAGAAGGGAAAGCTTCAATGCTTTGCCAAATACGATTACTATAAAAGTGACAATAAGAAGCGCAAAGGGTCACCGTGGAAGTCTTCACATCACAGTGAATCCCCAAAAGAGAAAATAATAGTTGGTGGAAGAGGCTGTGAGGAGTAAGCAGTCTCACAAAGGGAATGATAACAAGCGGCCATGACGACGATAAAGAAAGAGGTAGTGGTTACGCTTCACGTTTTTCTGATTACACGTCATTGAATACCTCATGAGAACAAATCCTACACGAATTTTTGAATAGCAAGTTCAAAGAATCTGGTGAAAGAAATTGAGCGTCCCTGAAGGAATCCTTCAAAATAACAAGTGCAAGTAATGCAGATTTCACATATGCAACATCCATGACACCAATGATTCCTTCCAACTGAATGACGCAATAAGTTTCAACGCTTTGCCAAATACGATTACTAGAAGAGTTACAAGAAGAAGCACAAAGGGTCAACATGGAAGTCTTCACGTCGTAGTGAATCCCCAAAGAGAAAATGATACCCCTCTCGAGAAGAGACTCCTCCAATGAAGACACTAATTGAAGAAGTTTCCAAAAATACATTTTTCTGAGCTTGAAGTTCCTGTATGAAACTTTACATTTGGTATAAAGGACTCATATTATGTCCTGGAAATATTTTTAACAATAACTTATATTATTCCCATGCATCTAATAATGATTCTTTTAATTGTTGCTTTAAATATGCGATTTCTGCTCGCTTTTTCATAAATTTGGAAATCGGGATGAACCTATCAGAAAATTTATGTTCAAGTTCATTCCTTATTGCACTTTTTAAACATGGAATAAACTGTAACCATTCTTTAGCTTTTCCTGTCAGGGTCAAGGAAAACAACTCTAACCTCTTTTGATTTTCAGTCACCTCTTTTGGACAACAAAACTGTCATATCTCATAAAAGTTGTTGAAATGCTCGATTGGATCTAGTAATGGATTCCCTTCAAACTAAATGTGCTTGATCATCGTCCATACAACTTTGTTGATTCCAAAACAAGATGAGTGTTATACCCATATCGTTAGCTCTTGTCGAACTTCCAAGTGTCTGAATTGTAATGTTTTCCATTGCTATCCACTATTCTTTTTAAAAATCAAATAGAATACCTTAGAAGCAGTCGGCACATTATCGATCACAATAATCTTTAAAGTAAAATAAAAAATTGAAAATATCCTAATTCAATTCGCAGTTGCCTTGTTGAAACTATCAATAATCATAATAGTAAGCATCATTACTTCATTCCTTATCTCCATGATGCCTTGATTTATGGTTGGCTTTACAAATCATGATCTGGCCTTTTCCTCATCATCAACACTTGTTCTTTAAATGAGGCAAGGCCTCTCTATTGACATGCGAGCAATTCCCATTATTTTCGAAATAGTCATTGTGTGATGCGTACAACTTCATGTGCGTAGTGTCTTGGGTAATATCGATCCATTTTGTTTCACATTATGGTGGCACATTGCGTGCATCATTCAACGCATTGCTTTATGGGCAATATCTATCGATCGTGATTTTCCTTTTCATTGTGCGACACGTGGTTCAGAGAAAGCATCACACTTATTTTGCTAGCTTACACCTATGAAATTCTTCATCCCTTGTCCCATTTCCCCTAATTGAAATGTCTGTTGTGACTATACCTTAAGTAATCACTTTGATAATCTTGTAAAAAGTATAACATGGCCATGAAGTTTTCTGGTTTAGGTGAATGGACTTGTTTCAAGGCCTTTGTTCTTTAATTTGCCCTCCCTTGTGTATTCACTTGTTTATTCAAAAAACTCAACTAAAACATATGATAATTTTCTAAAGTGGCTCTTCAATAATGCTAAAATTACTATATGACTGACTCTCATCAATTGTGTTCAATTTTTCCTAATGTTTGTAATTTTTTGTTAGTGTGTGGTCAGTTCTTCTACGTTATGCCAAATAGCATATTAGAATATTCTTAGTCATTTGATGGGTTATGATTGACTTTCAAAGTGTATCATGAAATTTCTCACATGATTTGTATGATTTTTTGTGTGAGCTCTTTGGAAAGATAAAAATATCAATATAACTATACTATATATAAAGAAAACTACATATTTCAGCACTTTTGGGTAGAATTTTTCTTTCCAAAAACACCCTAAATTTTCAATACAAACAACACATGTAACAAATAGATAAGAATAAATTTAAGTATTAAAAGAAATGTAACAAACACGATATGAATAATTTTGTTTTTTGTTTTTTTCCTTTATTGTTTAAAATGTGTAACAAACTAGATGAGTATATTTATACTTACTTTTTCATCATTCCAATACCCTTAAACAACTTTTTCTATAATAAAATTGTTGTTGGTGTCATTAAAAAAACAATTTAGATTATATTTTTTTTGTTATATTGTATTATTGTCGGTGTCGTTGAAATAGATAATCATGGTTAGTTTGATTTTTTATAACTTGAAAGCAACAAACATTTATATTTTTTTTAGTTTTTATCAAAATCAAAATTTCATAAAATAAACACTATTCATAATTTCAAACACTTGAGTGCCCGTCTTTTCGCTAGTTTAAAATAAAAAACAGTGATGTCCTTTATGTTGCACGTGCTATTAGGATTGGACATTTTGGCGGTTGTTTGCATGGACTATATATTTGGGATTTGGATTTCCTGCTGTTACAGCATGGTGTTGTAACAGATCAGGACCGTCCAATTTAGATCAACGGCTCAGATCATGCAACTGTGTTAAAGTGGTGTCTAATCTGAACCGTCCATTTTGATATCAATGACTAGGATTTACTACAGCACCAAATTGTGTGCTTTTCTACGGCACCAAATCCTGGTCCATATATTTGTGGAACTACTATTGCAATCTTGATGATTGTTTCTCATGCTTTGAATAGGTAAACACACAAACAATGATTCATTTTTGTCTGCGATGATATTTGGTATGATGTTTTATTAAAGAGTCTCAGAACGGATAAAAAAATGGCATTGCCTTGCGTTTATAATTGAGGTAAATCTTTACCTTATAAACCGGTTTTATGGGGTTATGTTAGGTCCAACTATGATTTTTAAGATAGTATTAGAGCATCTGTTAAGATCTATTGACCACCTGCTATCAAATTTCTGCTATCGGGTCACCCAATATTTATGTCCATGAACCAAACCCAATATGGGTGGTCATGAGCGGTGTGTTAAAGAGTCCCACATCATACAAAAGATGACATGAATGTGTGTTTATAAGTGGGGGTAATCCTCACCTCCCAAGCCGATTTTGTGGAGTTGTGTTAGGTACAACCAGTCAACCACGATTTCTAAGAAATTTTTTCCGCTTACCTAATATACTTTTCCATCTTTATCTAGTGATCTTAACCTTAAAAACAATTATTTACAACAATTGATATTTAACTATTTTCAATGATTCAATCAATTTAATTAATATATAATTATATATTGTCTTTATTTATTAAAGTTGATTGTTTTCATTCTGATAATATTCTCTGCAACTTCTAATCATGAAGGAATATATCAAGACTTGCAACTGAGTCTATCAAACAAATGTGAAGGTTGGACAACAAATATTTGGGTGAGAGAATCTGTAAAATTAATCCTCTCAAAAGAAATAGTAAACGTACTAACATTATTATGGAAAATACACTTTTAATATGAAGTGTAATTATTTTTTAACTTAATTTCTACTATTACACACATTCACAAATCATTCTTAGGCACTTCGGAATTTGAGGAGGTAAACATGTAGATTTAGGACAATCTTCATCACTTTCACAAACCAAAAGTTCTGTGATGTCAAAAATTAAAATAAAATATTATTAGGATTTGAAACATTGTGTATAAGATAAAAAATAAAAATTAGAAAAACTTTGAGTAAGTGGGTTTACCGTCGGTTAAAATAAAAAATAAGAAAAGAAAAGTAATCATAACATAAAAACACTTGAGAATTTCTACCATACTTTCCCTTGTTTGCATTTAGAAATAGAAAAATTATATGATTACTTTATAGTGTGAAAACCCCAATTCTTTAGATTAATATTATTGTTAAATGTTTCTTAGGAGTATCGATTTGTTAAATATCTTCAATAAAATAGTTTTTAGCACATACAAAATTGCACGAAACCATTGCTGAAATCAAAATAATTATTAAATGTCTCTTAGTTGTATTGATTTGTTGAATTCGTCTCTTTATCCCACCTAATAGATAATTTTGCCTTAGAAAATATATGATGTAACAACAATCTTAATGATCATTAGAGTTCATTCATTTTTACTTAGTAATCCTTAATTTTTTTGAAAAATGCTATATATCACGAATAGAAATCATCCCGAACCAGTATAATTAACTCGTTAACACCACTACCAGCTGATTTCCACAAATTCAGGAATTACATTGACAAAGCTGTTTGTTTGTTTTCTTTTTATTAATTGTTTAAAATGTTAATAAAATGACTCCATGTTCTCAAAACAAAGGCATATAACACTACCAAAAAAAAGAGGCATATATGCTCGTGAAATTTCAAGAAAAACCAATTCGCTGTATTTAACAGCTCTCTAATTATTTTTCCTTCTTGACTTTCATGTTGAATGATCAATGTTAATATTAGAAAAACATAGGTTCAAAGAAAAATATCTTTATATTATGTTTTGATGATAACATGACTTTTAATAAATGAACAATTTTTCTACTAACTATGCTTATAATCATGCAAGTTAGTACAAGACAAATGAAATATTGAGTGTCATCTTCAAGTCTTAATGCAACGGTTAAACGTCAAATTACAAAGAAGATATACAATTATGATTGAGATAATGAAAATGGTCATCAAGTACAAGACAAGTTTATCAATGTATTAGAAAGAAAGCAAATTCTTCGGTTGATATATTATCAACAAACACATCATATGTGCTAAGAATCCAAGTTGTTGTCTGGACTAACGATCATCTATGTGGTTAGTAGTCTTCATGCCTATTTCATCATTTAACCTAACACATATCTAGATGAATGGGTTGTAATAATATAAAATAGTCATCCAACATCAAGTACTAAAGATCACGTGTCTAGTCCAACAAAGTTAGAGGACACAATATTTTAAATGAGGAATGATAACTGAACACAAAATAATTGATACAAATACAGCACCATATACAACTGTTCATTTATACTGTATTTTTATGTTTATTTATACTATTCATTTATCCTCTTGTTGCAACTCATTTTCTCTCTCCTCATTGCCATTTTCTCTCTTCCCGAGTCTCTCTGCTTGTTCTTCGGCCATCTCCGTTTGACTGATCGCCGCCGCAACCACCACTTCTTTCTATCTCAGTCATGCTCTCTCTCTCTCTCTCTCTCTCTCTCTATATATATATATATATA
>Ga0315915_1010154_pt1 | contig 10518 bp, 2 predicted proteins | sample MpolbnodulesMG_FD_207738 | JGI IMG/M metagenome (GOLD analysis project Ga0315915, IMG submission 207738) | Medicago polymorpha root nodule microbial communities from Los Angeles, California, United States - branched nodules | ecosystem: Host-associated > Plants > Roots > Nodule | place: USA... | reverse complement strand
ATATATATTTTTGGCACATTAAAATTGAGACTATTATTTATCAAATAAAACTTAAACATATCATAAAAAATGTATGTATATATAGCATAAAAGTCAGAAATGTATAGCCACTAATATAGTAACATGGATATCTCTAAGTTACAACTAATTAGTTAACATAAAGATCAAAATCTTCTATGGTAGCATGCAGTAGTCTTCATCTATCTTCTTGGTCATCTCAACATTTTTATCCAAAACAAGCAGGCAAATCATTATTCATTTCCAAATTTCATTCACTCTCCGCCACCTGCATGTATAGCAGAAAACACCATTAAGGAAGAAGCAACAATATATTATATTAGAGACAAATTCAAAGTACTACTGATCATAGTACAAATTAAAGCAAGATTATAAGTTAAAAACACAACCACTTCTAGCAAATATATTTAGAAACATGAAACTCACCTTATCACAAAAATATCGTATAACTTTTAGGCTGATCATGAACTGACACCATTCTTCTTGGATTTCTCTTAGTTTATCTTTTGAGTATGTCACACACTTGAAATCATCAATGTACTGCATATATTATAACAAAAAATAATCATGTTACTTAATAAACTTAATTATATACAAATATTATACTTTAATATAAAAATAACATACCAGCTTTGGAATCTCATTTAGCTTTGAAATGAGAATCTCTTTAATAAACCTCATCACAAAGTACCCGCAATCTATACCATTTTCTTGGCGAGGACACTACAAAAAATAAAATAAGTTTGTATCACTCAAATTATTTATATTATTCATACACTATTTTTTTGAGGTTGTTATGTTATATTATTAAACTTGTACTCAGACCCATGATATGTTGTTAAATTTATTCTTTGGTACTTGAGCGTCCCTTGTAGAGCGAAATACCTTTAGAACTCTACAAAATATAAATGTAAACTTAGATTACATACAACTGACCATATATATATATAGTTTTCATAAACGATGGTAAAAAGTGAGGAAAAAATAATATAAAAAAAAGTTAATTAGAAAATCTTCTATAAACGATGGTAAAAAGTGAGGAAAAAATAATCAAAAACAAAGTTTCAAGGAAAATCTTGGTAGAATAAATAACTTTCGCTCATCTTTATATTTCAAGAATTCCTTAACCATGTATGTTTTGACCAATTCTTGTTTTGCTTCAATTAACATATAGGTTGTTATGGTGATGTTATGCAAGTTTAATTGGCAGGTTATGTTAGTATGAGAGGAATGGGAACTTTAGGAGCTGTTAATAACTATATGTACATTGAAACCTCGCTTTTCTTCTTGACCTGTGAGTTTTGATTAAAAGACTAGTTTTGATTAATTATTTAAAGTAGAAATGGTAGTACCTCTGATTTTATGCGTAAAGAATTGTTTGTATATAGTTATGGAAGGTTGTAATGTTTGAGCATAACCTCTGTTTGTATTATTAAAAGGTATTATTGTCTAGAGCCTAATTTGATATAATATTGGTTTTGGCCTATGCTAGTTAGATTTTGAAGGGTTGTTTAGTTTATTGGAGTCAACAAGAGACTATTATGCATATTTGTGCTTCCAGGTGCCACATTAACTCTTGCAAAACATTATCTTTAGGACTACCAACAAGAGACTATTAACAAGGGCCACATTAACTCTTGCAAAACTTTATCTTTAGGACTACCAACAGATAACAGATTTTGAATTTCACCACACTAGAGCTTGTCTTAAAATAGTGAAATTGCTATTATAATTCTTCTATGAGTGATTAGCTATAACTGCTAAAGGCAAACAAACCCTCTAGAATAATTGCAGCTCTTATCTTTCCAAAAAGCAAAAGGGGTACCGTATAATTATATTTTTTTTTTATGATTCACATGCATAAGCATGGGACAAATTAATCAAAAACACACGTTTATGGGATAAACGAAATCCCTCACAACAAAATTCAACCCAATAAGCAAATAAAAGGTCTAATTAGGTTTTTGTTACCTATTGCAAAAAACCCATTCCAAAATTAACACTAAAATTCCACTTCAAACACAACACTAAAACAATGAACAAAAATTCAATTGTTTAAATCAAAAATAAAATCCATAACAAAAATGAATAAAAGATTGGTGTGAGAGAGAGATACTTGGAGAAATTAAGAATGACAGATTTCCGTGAGAGAGATAGAGAGAGCCGAGAGAGAGGTTGTTGTGAGAGTGAGAGCCGTGACAGAGAGAGGTTGTTGTGAGGGGTTATGATTTAGGGTTTGGGGGATGAGAGGAAAACCAATTTTTTTTTAGAGGGAGAGGGATATGCTTTTCGGAAAAGTTTGGAGGCAAGTAATATTTTAGTGGGATCTGGACAGTTTTTTAGGTGATATATTGATCAAAATCCCATAATTTTAGGTGATATATTGATATAAAAAAAAACGTGTGCTTTTATACTGCACTTGCTTTTTCTTAAAAAATCGAAATATGTCTTATACAGGGATCGAATAGGGGACTGGTAGTTCAAAACGTTTTTTTTATAAAAAAAAGAGTAAAAATAGCGCTTTTTTTAGCTATAAGTGTTATCTTTCTCGAGGTTATACTAGCGCTTATTAAGCGCTATTTAAGGTTGATTCATTTATAGCGCTTTCCATCAAAAGCGCCATATACAATTAATTATCATGTTTTTTTAAAATATTTATTATTTTTATTTAACCTATACCGACACTTTCAATACAAAGCGCTATATAGACTTAGAAGCATAGATAGCGTTTTTTCAAAAAAGCGCTAGCTAAGACCTCCGTGTTTAAATTTATAGCGCTTTAGTGTTAAAAGCGCTATATTTTCCCAATTATGTAGTAGTGGTTAGCCTTGAGACCTGAAAAGATGAAGGTCACTAGGGAAATTCTTGGTGAATATGGTAATATGACAAGTGCGTGTGTATTGTTCATCTTAGATGAGATGAGAAAGAAATCAGCTTAAGAGGGACTTAAGACCACCGGTGAATGACTTGAATGGGGTGTATTGTTCGGCTTCGGACATGGACTTACCATTGAAACAATTGTTCTTTGCAGCGTAGCCATATAAGATTATTTGATAATTTACTTTTTATAAAGTATTATTTTCAAAATTGCTATTGTTTTTGTTTGAATAAAATAAACTTGTATGAAGTTTCATATGTTCATGAGGTGTTAGTTCAATGATGAGAGCTTGACATTATAACCTCAAGACACAGTTCATATCTCATGAAAATGTTGTAAAATGATCATAAGTGTCAATATTATTAATAATAATAATTTTCTCTTCCTCATTTTTTTCTTGTAAATTATATCATATATACAACCAGAATTAATTTTAAATCGAATGTTCAATTTTAGAATCTTACATAAACTCATGAAACATGAAGACATATAAGAAGAATTATTCTTTTCAGGAATTAAATCTTGGTTCTCCTAAAAGATTCGTCTTTAGACAAAGACCATTAACCACTTGAGTTCGATCACTAGATTTTATAAACATTCATTTGAAGTTTAGGTAGGTAAGAAATATGATAAATAAATTTCTTTATTACTTTTAAGTTACATTATTTTTTTAATAATTAGTTAATATTGAATTAGTAAAAAAGTAGTTTTTTTTAAAAGCAAAAGAAAATAATATAAAATAAAAAGAACGAGATACAGAGACTGGGGGACATTAAACCTGACCCAGGATTAACCAAACGAGAATACATCGTGTAATAACAAACCAAGCAGACCCGCCCTAATCTATTCTAACACAAAATTACTAATCACTGGCGCAACCTAGCGAACCCGCGTACGGGCGCGAAACCAAGTTACAAAAAATATGAAGAGTGAAAATGTGCAAGCAACAGTGAGGGTTTAAAACATGGCGAATGAACTTACCGTCAATACGGTAACAAATCCAAGTGCCAGCTCCCTGAACAAAGAAGCAAGCGGTAAGCTCTTTCGAGCATCAGAACAAGCATGTAGGTAGACATGAACCACCAAATACAACAAGTTAGTAACACCCATTCGGGTTGAAGTAACCTGACCCTTTCGGCCCCTCATCTTGAAGTGAACTATAATTTTTCTGGCCCCTCATCTTTTCACTTTTTGGACCTGTCCTTGCCCAAGACATCGTTTAGATCAAAATATGGTTATTACATGTATTTGGTTATGTCATTTTGTGCGAATAATGCCACATCAATGTTCACGGATTACATGAACAAAATCTTTAGTCGTATTTAGATCAGTTTGTAGTTGTTTTCATTGACAAAATTCTCAGTACTAAAGGATCAAAGATTGCATTAAAGGATCGAAGATTGAATGCTAAGTTATCTAATTGAGAATTTTGGATGGAAGAAGTTAAGTTATGAGGTCACGTGATTAACCGAGAAGGGATAGCAATTGGTCCATAGAACTTAGTTGAAGTGTTAAAGTGGGAAAATGTTTGTGAAAATGGTGTTAAAGAGGACCAAACAAGTTATGGTCCTCTTTTCCTCTTTTGTTGCCAATGCCACAAGAGACACTTTAGGGTCCCATTGCTATTTCTTGGGAGTTATTATTTGTCGTAACATGGAAGAGGAGTAGAGGACTTTTTGACAAAGCTAGAGGATTTATTTTCCTCTAACCATAAGAGGAATATACTAAATGTGAACGAGCTTTCTTGGCTTGTATGCTAACTCTAACCATAAGAGGAAAATACTAGATGTGAATGAGCTTTCTTGGCTTGTATGCTAACTAAGAGGATTTATTTTTCTTTTATTAAGATTTTTTTTTCTTCTAGACCGTGATAGAAGCTGGAGTTAGAAGCCTGAAGTGAAACGCAAATTTTTAAATCAACCTACTTTTCTTCTTTGATTTCTTTCTTTATTCAATAAAAAAACTAGTTACAACATAAAACCGGTTTGAAATCGGATAAATAGAACTAAAGTGGTTTGAAACAAATCGGTTCTAAACCGAACTGAAACTGAATTGAAAAATTAATTGGTTTTTATTAAAATGGTTTTTAAGAACTGAACCAAACCATAAATATGATCAAATTTAATTTTGTTTATGAACCACGAACAACCCTAAAGGAAGGAGAGAGAGAGAGAAAGATAAGAGAGAAGAGAGTGGGATATATTTATATATAGAGAGAGATGTTAGAGGGGATAGAGAGACGTAGATAGATAGATAGATATTAAAAATTTAAAATGTTTTTGAAAACCACGAGAGTTTTTTAACTAACAAAGAGTCTTGATTGAATACCACAAGACATTTTCATAATAAAAAAAGTCTTTTAAAATCCTTTGCAATCTTAATTGAATAGACCCAAAGGGAAAAACTACCTAGAGGTGTTCAAAACCGAACCAACCCAATCGAAAAGCCGCAAACCAAACCAATCTAATCTGAAACCACAAAAAATCGCACTTGGTTCGGATGACTTTTGCATGGAACCGCGCGGTTCGGTTTGGTTTGCAGTTTGCATCTCAGCAACCGAACCAAACCAAACCAAACCGCAAGACTAATCAATATTACTTAAACTTGTACTAGCCCAAGAATAATCTCTTCCGATTCGATTTTTCCATTGTTGCACCATCATGTTCGATTCTAATTCCTTTCCATCTCTTTCAATTCATTTCCAGTGATGAATTTGTTTCCTTTTCTTTCCAATAATTTGTTTCATGCTTATGTTTCTTCTTAATTTTACCTATTTTGATATAAATTTTGTTAGTTATAATTTGTATGTAACTTTATGTATTGTCTATATATGTTGTGATGAGTGACTTTATAATTTGTATGTAACTTTATACACTTGTTTTGTTTCCTCTTATGACTAATGAGTGACAATGATTCCATCATATTTTTGTTTAATTGTGCTTCGATCCGTCATATTTGATTTTTCACATAAGTTGTGTTTGATTTTAATCTGGTTAGTTATAATTTTACATATTTTGATCAGCCATATAACTTTGGTGGAATGTTCTGCCAGTTTATGGCACAGGTAATACATAACTATATTAAGGCATAACAATATATTGTTGGTATTGAAAATAAAAGTTTAGGATCTATAGCATAATAAAATGTCCTACGTTTATTTTGTAATAAGTTGGCAATATTAGAGTTAATGTAATATTTATTTTATCCCGCGATAAACCGCACCAACCGAACTAATCCAAATCGCATTTGTTTGGTTTGGATGACTTTCTAAAAATCAACTGAACCAAACCAAACCGCATTTTTTTATCTCGCGGTTTGGATGACTTTTATGCTCAAAACCAACCAAACCGCACCACGAACACCCCTAAAACTACCTGAAAAAAATAAAGGGTTAATATGTCTTTACCCCCTGTAATGAGCGAGTTCCGGTTTACCCCCATGTAAAAAAAAAGTTTAGATTCCAACCTTGTAATTTAAGATTCTTTCGTTTTAGACCCTGAGGTCATCTGACTGGACAAAATGTTGATCATGTTGAGTGGCGCGCTGACTGTGCATATCTGATTATGTGGCACGCTGACTGTATAATTAATTTTGTTTTTTATTTTTTTAAGGGCACACGTCGCATTTTGCCTATTTTTTAAAATAAAAAATAATCTAAATAAAATTATATTAATTTAAAAAATCTGAAAATTAATTTTCGAAAATAAAAAATCGTAAAAAACAATATCTTTTCGAAAAAAAATTAAAAATTCTGGAATTTAATTTTTAAAATAAAAAAACAAAATTTAGAAAAACAAATTTGAAATTTTAAAAAAGTTCAGAATTTTTTCGAAATAAAAAAGTTTTTTAAAATTTTTTCTACCAAAATTAAAAATTCTGGATTTTTTTTTTGAAATTTGAATATAATTTTTTTATAATTCAGATTAAAATTTTGAAAATTATATAATCTAAAGAAAAAAAATCGATTTTATATTTCAAATTTTTTTTATTTTTTGAAAATAAAAATCTGAATTTGTTTCTGTTTTTTCGAATTTTTTATATTTCAAAAAAAATAATCTAAATTTTTTTCTATTTTTAAAATTAAATTTCAATTTTTTTTATTTTTAAATTAATATAAATGAAAATAAAAAAATTAAAAACAAAATCAATTATACGGTCAGCGCGCCACATCATCCAAAAATGCTGACTCTGCGTACCACGTCATCATTTTTGCACAGTGAGATGACCTCAGGTCTAAAACAAAAGAAGTTTCAAATTACAGGGTTGGAATCTAATTTTTTTTACAGGGGGGTGTAAACTGGAACTCGCTCAAATTACATGGGGTAAAGAGAAATTAACCCATTGAAAAACTATTACCAAAAGTCCAAAACCACAAATACTCTCGATACTGTATTTTTTTTAAAAATAGATGTTTATAGCATTTCATTAACAATAATAGTAGTAATACAATTGGGTACTTCTAAATAAACAATTGACCTTACAAGCAAGAACATACCCTCCTACATTAGCTTATCGCCGATAAAACTCTACCCTAAAGTTCACAAAGCTAGAAGAAAACTCTTGATGATGTATTTTTACTTGGTTATTGAACGCACAACATTTTTCTTTTCAATTTCATATTCTATTTTAATTAAAAACATTTATCTGAGCTAATACATTAATTAACACTTCACATTCTAGTAATAAAAAATCTAACACTTCACATTCATGAAGAAAAAAACACATATAGGGAACCGAACCCGGTTTTAGGTGCGAGCACTTCAACATTTTTTTCATTAGCGAACGACATTTTATTGTTTAGATGTTGCTTCTAAAATAGATATCTTATATTAAATGTTAGTGCTGATTTAACCCTAATCCTCTCTTTTTGATTGTTTATTGGAAAAATATAAATGTAGAGCATGCAAGACTCAAACACACGACTTTAATTCAAAAAGCCCAAAAATTTGACGCTATGTTGTCCGCTCTACTTTAGAGATTTACAACTTTTAAGATATACTCCTTTCATTTTACAATGAGTGTCGATTTAGCAAAAAAATATTGTTTTAAAATGAATGTCACTTTATATTTTTCATACAAATTTACGAATAAGAGAGTCGTTGTCATTGGAAAGGTCGATGTATGACATATCAAAACAATTTTGTAAATTTGTAATTTTAATAAATGTCACTTTTAATATAGACTGATCTAACTCGAATCGTCTAATTCAATCTTACGAATACATGTATATTTTTATTGATATAAATCGAATTAAACAACATGATCATTTAACTAAGTCATGCGGTTCAATTAATGAATCGATGGTTCAACCAATAAATCAATGACACAGTAACTTGACTGAGTTGATCAGTGATCAAGTTTTTAAAACGCCACTCTATTCCATTATATGATAGTGGGTTGTTTCTAATAATATAGCCAACTCGATACTTAAACAAATGAGTTATTGGTTTAGGCATGCAATTTAACCAATGATCCAATGGTTCGACCAATAACCAATGACAGGTACCTTGACCGGGTTGATCATCGATCCATTTTTAAAACATTGTCGTATTCTGTTAAATGATATTGGATGATTTCTAATAACTAATTAGTAAGTGGTTCCTAATAATATAGCCAAATTGATACTCTAAAAAAACTCATGTATCACACGGGGCTGAACTCTGGGTCTAAACAAAAACTTCTTAATTTACCTTTATAATTCCACCTCCCTTGCACTTGAATGTCTACCGACAAAAGTTTAAAATTGAGATTTTTTTTCTTAACTTTTCCATTTTTTGGTTAAAAATATTTTGATTATGATAAAAATAATTATCTTGATAGTTCAAAAATTGATTTGAAATAAATGAAATATGACGAATGACATTTCAATTGATTCTATCATTAATAAAATTCATTTATCACTTGAGTAAAAAAATATTTAGAACTTGTTCGAATTGACTTATGAAAGCTTATATACTAACATAAACACTTGTGATACTATTTTTATGGTGCATATCCTCAAATAAAAATAGAAGCTAAACCTTGAGGATAAAGATTCTTCCAGTAGGGAATCCTAAATCTTAAACTTATCATCGTTGACAGAACCCAATTTAGCTAACAAATCTAAATTAGCATCCCCTTCTCCGAGATAGCGACGTAATTGCACCTCCTAATCCATTCTTAATAACTATTGGATAAAGCAATGACAAAAGCATAGTAAGTGGTACTTGTTAAGACGGTTATTAACAATTTCTTAGAGAAATATGATTGCAACCAATATTCTTAGCAAGCTTCATACCATGAAACAAAGTCATAAGTTCCACATAAGTATTATTGACAACAACTAAAAAGCTGCAATCCAATCACAAAACTGTCATCACCTCTTCTAATTAAACCACCGGCTCCAACTTTACTGTCGTCAAGACAACTTTCATCCACATTAAGAACAAAACAATACTTGGATGCCAAGACACCCATCTAATATCAATTGGCGAGATATTATGGTTTGAAAATCAAAGCAAATTTCCATAATAGAGGCAAGTGTTCTTGTCTCTTCTAAGACTTGAAACAAAAATATCGTTTCCTTTCCCACGTAAACAAAATTACAAGTTCTCCAATTCCACCAAACCCCAGCTAAGAACAAACACGTTGAAGGGCTAGTGGAGCTAGTTCGAATCCAATCCTCAAGATTCAATTTTGAGAAAAAGTTGATGTCTGTGAATCCAAGACTATGCCACACTTTCTTTGCAGTTGAGTAGTCTCTCGTACAATGAAAAATAGTTTCTTCATAAAGCAAAAACCTAAAACAACAAAGAGATTGATACGTGTTTTTCTTCTGAAACGCGTATAAGGTAGGAATAGACCGATGACAAACACACCAAATTAAGAATTTGATTTTTTTCCAGGAACTTTTAACTTCCCAAATCCACATCCAAGAACTCTGGTGACGATTGAGTGTTATTCTTTATATCCAACAACCATTTATAACTATCTAGTGCATAATATTTACCACCAATATTTGCTTTCCAAATAAAACAATCGAATCAAGATCATTTAAAACGAGATCATAGCTTTTAACAATACAATAAATTGATCTACAGAACAATAGCTAGATCAAAACTATTAAAAACTTTGAGCAAAGCTTCCAAAGATGAGGCGGAAATAAGTGTATAATAATTAATCAGCTTCCAACCGCCAATAGAATAAACATCTTTGACTCTATGACGTATCCCATATAGCCACATAATCAACATGACGACAAAGGAGATCATTAGCTAGGCAAAGAGCAACTTAACTTATAACATGTTTAAGTGCTATTTCAACTTATGATATCCATCCATAATGACCTATAAAAACAACTTGTACCTAGGTTTGGATTTGGCGTGGAGGGAGAATACCACTCATCTTGTAATGGAGAGTGACTCAAAGGTTTTGGTCGACATGATTATTGAAAATTGCAATTTTGGTGGACCGACTCCTACCTTGGTCAAGCGTATTTGACAACTTTTGAGTTTGAGTTGGACCGTCAAAATTACCCATATTTGGCGTGAAGGCAACAAAAGTGCAGATTGACTTGCTAATTTCAGCATTTCGATGGATTCTCTAGATTTTCATATTCTGGAGAATCCCCCTAGTGAGCTTCA
>Ga0315915_1010153_pt1 | contig 10521 bp, 6 predicted proteins | sample MpolbnodulesMG_FD_207738 | JGI IMG/M metagenome (GOLD analysis project Ga0315915, IMG submission 207738) | Medicago polymorpha root nodule microbial communities from Los Angeles, California, United States - branched nodules | ecosystem: Host-associated > Plants > Roots > Nodule | place: USA... | reverse complement strand
GAGTTCACTAAAATGTAATATCAAATTACAACTGCTCAATGCTACAACTAGCACGAGACTTCAAATTACTCAAGCACAACTACAAGAGATTTCCTATGCTCCTGAACACAATCAAGAGACTTCCAATGCTCAAGCACAACTGCAAGAGACTTCTATTACTCAAGCACACAAGCAAGAGACTTCTAATCAAACAGAATTACAAAGAAGTTTGTTTGAGTTTGAACACTTGATATACAATCAGTGGTGTTCACAATACAAATCAGATACAAACTCTTAAGCCTATAGAATTTCTAAAATATGAATTTTGATAAGAAATTCTAAGTGACTTTAAATGCAGAACAATAACAGAGTTTTGAACTTTGAATTGTTGTATAAGTCTTGCTTTTGTGTGTGTCTGTATGCTCCAACTAGTAAGTCTTCACTCCTTTATATAGAGGTGTGAAAGATACGTTGGAAAGTTGTCTGCACAAAAAAAAGAGTCGTTTGAAGCTTGTTGAAAATCACCAATGATCTTTTGCCTGATATTGTTACTGTCCTATGAATGATCAATTTCAAATGCATTCCTAGTTTGAAGGAACATTTTTGCAGGCAGAGCTGTTATTCTTGTCTTGTTGCAGAGACACGAGTGGAGGAAGTGGTTGTACAGTTCGTACAATTGTCCTTTGTCAACGCTCTTGATAGAAGACGCATCCAATGCTTTCAAATTTCATCTCAAGGGCCGTTGTTACACTCTTTTAGTCTTCTGCAATGCTTAGGCGTGATTAAATCAATTACCCAGCCTTTGAAGCTTTAGGTCTTTTCTTCTGATGAACTTCAGCTTCTAGTGATCTTGCTTCTAATGAAGTGCTTCTGACGAACTTGCTTTTGATGACGTCGTCACTTCAGGAGCACTTATACTTCAGATGCATTTTTCTTCAGATGCTTCAAACTTCCTTTTTGTTGATTCCTTTGCTCTCTTTTGTTCTTCTAAAACCTTATAAAGATATCAAATTTTTGTCTATGGTTCTGTACACTTGAACAAATATTAGCATAACCAATTGACAATTTTTAATACCTTGTTATCATCAAAACTCTAAGGGTAACGTATGTTGAACATATTTCGTTCCAACAATCTCCCCCACTCTAAGAGTAATGTTTGTTAAACACATTTTGTTCCAATAAAGTCTAGTTTAAACTTTGTGGATGAAGAAATATGGTTGAAAGGAGAACTCCACCAAAAATGGCTTTGACAAATTTGTTATCACTTTGCCCTTTCTTTATGAGTTGTGTTATTTAAACATCCATATATATGACAACTTTTGTGACAACCAAAATTTTACAAAGGAAATGAGATATTGGCATAAAAACCAAAGCAATTGAGAGAGAAAGTAAAAAGATAATGTGTGTTTGAGAGAAAAAGTTGTCAAAAATAGTTGTTCAAATATGATTTCTCTTTTAAAAAACTGAATATAAACTAATCCATTTTAGCCTTGGGAAAAAAATCCTAATCCATTTTATTGTTATTATACAAAGAACATAACAATGATACACAAATATCGTAGTATCAATATACAACAAATCATCATCTCACAAATTCAGAATTCAGAAAACATGAATAACAATAGCCAAAGAGACAAAAAACTAAAAATGATAGCAAAATCAGGCTACAAATCCCCGAATAATTTATTACATACAACATATCAGTGATATCACTAATTTATGCGACTCTCTGTTTCATCTTTCAACCCAAAATGTTTCAGTAACTCAAAAACAGAGCACCAACGACAAGGGTTACGGAATACACCAGAAAGTTCGAAGGAGCTACAAACGAGCCACTGCTACCCGGTGCAGTTGAATTAGATCCTGGTGACCCCGCTGGAGTCGCTGCTCCCCCGGGTCCTGATGCCCCTGCTCCCCCGGGTCCTGGTGCCCCTGGTGAAGTCGCTGCTCCCCCGGGTCCTGGTGCCGGAGGACCACCTGCTGCGGTAGATGGACCACCTGCTGGTGAAGGAGCTGGTGGTCCACCTGCCGGAGAAGGAGATGAAGCCATAGGTCCACCAGCAGGAGGTGTGCTTGCTACTGGAGATGGAGATGATGCCGTAGGTCCACCAGCCGGAGGTGTGCTCACTACTGGAGATGGAGATGATGCCGCAGGTCCACCGGCCGGAACAGGGGAGCTTGCTGGAGGAATAGCCACCGGGGATGGTGGTGAAACAGTGGGTGATGGAGTGGTTGTCGTTGGTGACGGTGAAGGTGGTGACAAGCCACCAGCACTTGGTGAAGGAGAAGATTTTGGTGGTGTTCGTGGAGATATAACAACAAGGGTTAATTTCTGACCCTTTTCACAGTTTTGATCTTTTCCACTGATGAAATAGAATGGCCCTGCTCTGTCCAAAGTGAACTCTGTGTCACCATCTTCGAATTTCTTGATTGGGTTTGTTTTGTTGCACTTGTCATAATCTTCTTTCTTCACTTCCAACACCGAGTCTGAACCCTTATTGTACTTGAAAACTATATCATAATTAAATGTATATTTTTAAGACAAAGAAATTAATATATTTTTTTAAGTTGCAAAATTTTATAGGAAAAACAACGATATTAATTTCAATTTCAATACAGAACAACCATAAAAAAAGGATCATACAATAGAGTTGTGCATGTTTGAAGTCATTTTAACAAAAGTATACTTTGAAACTACAGCGAAATTGTTATGATTTTGTCAATTTCACTATAATTCCAAACAATAAAATCCACACTAAACACATATTCTACTATTTTCTAGCAGAGAATCCCTAGACCAAAAATTAATTTGATATATACTATGAAGAAAAAAAAAACGAACAGGATGACAAATAAAATTTCATCCTCTTAAAAAAAAACAAAAAAACTTCATCTATCTATTATTTGGGTAATTGAAACTGATCAAAACCATGGAGATGTATGTTACATAGAATTAAATTAAATTAAATGAAAAATAACGTGGGATATGTTATTGTTACCTAGAGTGTCGCTGATTTGGAACCTGTTCCTTCCAGCCCACTGGTTGTAATTCTCAGAAGGGTTTAGAGTCCATCCATCCTTTCCACCAACGGAATACTTGAAGGCCTGAGAAGTTGAGACAACAAGAGTGAAGAGAACAAAGAAGAGAGGTATCTTAAACTCCATAGCAAAATGTGTGAAGGATATTGAATTGAATGGATATAGGTATGTAGTAATATATAATGTTAATTAGAAAGAAAGAGAGAAAAGTACTATGTGATGTGTTGTGTGGTAAAGGAAATTGAATGGAAAAAACAAAGGGACTGACTTGAGTTGAGTCTTGTCGACAAGAAGACTTTTCATTCAAATAAAAGGGTGTCAAATGCGAGAGTGTAACGTGTGATCATTATTCGCTTTCATTGTTTAAATTTATTCATTTAAAACCACACACTTGGCCAAATCACGGGGCTTTAGTCTTTTATTTATGTATTCACCAGAAAAGGTCTTTGTTTGTATTTATGTTTCACAAAAACAGATATTTGTAATTATGGAGGAAACTTGATATTTATTATTATTTTTATTACAAAATAGAATATTCATGGTCGGTATGAACTAGTTTTACACACGATAAATAAAGAATTTAGTACATTACGTAATATATATAGGGCTTGAGGTTATAATATTATATAAAATAATGTGACAATATCATGGTTTTTAGTGGAACATGGTGTACAACTATCAAAAAAAAACTATCTTAGACCAGTGTGTTTCCATTAAACTCTTTGTTTATTAAATTTAATTTTGACCAAACACTATATTAATTTAACTTTATGTTAAAAAAAAATCAAATTTATAGTTTTAGAAATAATAATAATTAAAGTAAAATATTATTAACATCTAGGAATTATAATTGATTACAATAAAAAAAACAGTATAAGGATAATGTATAGAAGATAAATCTTTATTTATTTTGCATATTTACATGTGGACATGACGGGAATGGTCGACAGCGTGCATTGTACTCACAACGTTTAATTGAAAGGAAAGTATCTCTCTTTAATTTTTATTTTTTTGGTACAATATCTCTATTTTTTGCTTTAATAATGTAACTGAGAACTCAGGTATTTTTATGGTTAGTAAGTATTATTTCCTGGATTTATTCCAAAAGAAAAACAGTCTTATGGAGCCTGTGATTAGTGTTATATGACATTTTTTTACTAATGATGATAATATTTACTAACGGCTCCTTTTACGAAGGAAGAGTTTCGAGTAGCAATGCTTTCGATACATCCTGGTAAATGTCCAAGTCCTGATGATTATAATTGTTGGTCGATGTGGCAAATAAGGACACGTGCTAAGGCTTTATTTACGAGTTTTGAGGAGAGGGGAAGGAAAGGGAAGGAAAGGAAGGGAGAAAGGAGGGAAAATCTTCCTCTTGTTTGGGATTTAAAGAAACCAACAAAGAAAGGAGATGGAGGGCTTATGTGATAATTGTCATATTTTACCGTTTATTTTTCTCTTAAAATCAATATATTGTGTTATACTTTGTAATTTATCTTGTAAATTATAATTGGAATTTTGAATTACTATGAGGACAAAATTGTCAATTTGTATGTTTAACCCCCTAATTTGGGGGAACTTTAAAATTGGACAAATGAAGTCCTTCAAAACCCCCCAAAACCTTTCCTAGTTTTTTTAAAACTTACAAACAAGGGTTTACCTCTCCATAAGCCTTTCTTTCCCCTCCCCTCCAAAACGCAACTCGCAAACAAAGCCGGGGGGAGGGGGGTTGGGTGAATAGCCCTTTTAAAAAAATTTAACGGAGTTTTGATAAAATCATTTTAAACAAGTTATCAACTATTCGAAATTAAGCTTTGAGCATTCACAAACTATAACAAAAGTCAAAACTATGCTATGATAAGATTCACAAGGGAATTGAGTGATTCACAACTCAAATCTTAATTCAATCAAATATTAATAGTACTTGAACAAATTTCTAAATAATATAATTTTAAAGCCAAACCTATAAGCAATAAAAACAACTAGAACACAATGTATATGGAATTGATGAATTGATTAAGAATTGAAACTAAATGATCCAAGTGAATTAGAGAAAACCTAATTCAACGAATTAGGCCAATTTTAACAAAAGAGCTTAGATCAAAATCAATTTCTATTCTAACAATTAATCAATTCATGCATATACAATTATCAAAATAAAAGAGGATAACGAAGAGAGATGACACCAATGTTTTTATAGCAGTTCTCTCTTATCGTCCTCGCTTCGAGCTACATCTACTCTTCTTGGTGGAAAACGCCTCCACCAAGGACTTCTACTAATAGCAACAAATACAATGTGTTTACGAGAGTTCCTTGAAATTATCTTAGTTCTTCAACCCCTATGTTGTTGAGACAAAATCCTTATTTGATGTTTTAAAGACTACAAACATGTTAAATTTATTTAATCTTGTTGTATACTAATTTGTTTTGTGAGAATTGTTTGATGAGAGCAATCTAAGAACGTTCTGGTTACACAAGGCAAATAAAACATTACATCAAAAGTATACAAGTCAGCACAAGAAGAAAGCATGGTAAAATATTTAATTCAAAAATGTTGTCTTGGGCCGTAAGAAAGTTTCGACCCATTTGGAGCAAAAGGCCCATAAAGAATAAAATATCTCATTCATGGAGAAAAAGCACATGGGTTTAACATTATGACATCACTAAAGCAAAATAGGATGACATAATCAATGTCACTTATAAACATAGCAAGCAATAGCTCACTACAGCTGGTTATCTCTCTCGCAAGTAAAGCAATCAAAGGCTAGCTAATCGTAAAAAACAATCTGAAAACATTCTGCTCAGTTTAAAGAAGAAAAGTGAAATCAATTGAAGCTTTGGACAGCTGCCAAAAATGTGTCCAACAACTCTATTTTCACTCTTGATCACCAAGTCACTCCCCACCTATAAATACAAGTTGTTTTGAAGGTTGAAAGCAAGAGTTTTGAAAGCAAGCATTCTCTCAAGTGAAAATCATCACTAAATTCAAAGCTCTTCACAAACGAGCAAATTTCAAGCTCTCTCATTATATCTTTTGGGTCTACTCTTTCGAATTTGCTCATTAAATATCAAACAAGTGTTGAGAAATTTATTTCATCCAAACCAAATCTCATCATACAAAGTGTATTGTAATTCTCAAGTCTACTCGTAATGATAGTTTGAGAAAGAATTGTAACAACATTTCTTGTGCGAAAGAAAAGAATTGTAGAAGCATGTTGAAGTTGATAATATAGGGTGTAACAGACTGATCTGGTGTGATCAAGATCTTATAGTGCTAGTCAGAAGTTTCTGTTAGCAGACTACTATAATTGTGTTTACACTGATTTTTGGTAAACAATCGCTGGTTTAAAAATAGTTACTTGCAAGATCAACCAGTAAATCTTAGGGACATATTGTGCTTTCTTTCTTCCAGAAATTCATGATTTTTCTTCAATGAAGTAAGAAGATTATGAAGATAGTTACCGAATTTAACTTAGTCAAATCTGTCGAAGTTACTTTCGAAATATGAGTAAAAAATGTTGCTTGAAATAAATAAGTAAATTGCAAAGATACTTAAGAAAATAAACTTAAATTGCATTGATTGAATGTAAATTGGTACACATGGTCATACATTACAACTTGTGACTCGTTTCTCTCTTGAATGCGGATAGTTTGAGTGAGTTTTTTTGTATGATTGAATTGTGATCTCGTTCTCTTGCAAAAAACTACTATTTATACTAAAAGAAATAACTACCGACATAAGATTTGAAACTATAACTGCTATGAGCGGACAACAGATATCTGTTCGATTTGAATTTCGAATACACACTCCTTGGAAATATCTGTTGCTTGACTTTATCCAAAACAAAACCGCTTTTCGATATACTTTGCCTGTCGAACCGAAACATGCGCTTTAAGCATTTCCAACAAGTCCAACTTCAACTAAGTGTATAAAAAATAAAAGAGCATCACTTGTTTCTTCGAACATAAGGTCAACCTTAGTTTGACTATATTTAATAATAGCCCTTTCTTAAAACATAGGCTAACAAATTGCCCCCAGAAACGTCATTTTCGATTTATCCTTTGATATGAAGAAAAAGATGTTTTTAACCCCTACACACATAAATCGTTTTGATCGAGATGACGTCACCGTCAGAAGAAGCAGTTCAAAGAAACCTTTATGGTGTCCTCACCACAACTAGTGGGCCACGTCCTAGACCTCGGGAACTACCATTTTTAATTCATTTAAAAATTGTCAACATCAGATGTTGACACTTGTCTAAATCAAAGGATATAAAACAAGGGTTTTATCTTTCACTTTCAACCTTCCATTTTCACCAAAATTTCAATGTTCTCTATCCTTCATCGCAGAAAAAACCTCCATCACCAGACTTCAAAATATTTCATTTTTTACCCAGAAATCTCTTATTATCCCTTTGTCTCAGTCATCTGATCATGACAAACCCAAGAGGATCTTCTTCTCAAACTCCAACTTGCGACGAACCTGTTAACTTCTCAAAAGAAATCCCAGTTGGTGGCTTTCAATTCATGGAGGAACCAGATGTCAAGGCAGCTGAAGAAACAAATCTGGAAATCCCAGGTAATTGTTCCATGCCCTAACTCTCCACATGCATTCTTAGGACCTTTTCCAGACAACAACGAGGATCAAGAAAAGCTTAGCGCTATTTTCCCTAGTTCTAAGAAACATCCTGCTTTAATTTTCACCAAAGGTCCTTATGACCTCAGTTTCCTGAAATCCAAATTTAGGACGGAACCAAAACACGAAAACAACGAGGAGTATATTTCTTGGTTAGATAAGGTAGAAAAGAAAAAGGGTCAATTTTGGAAAGATATAGGCATCTTTGACCTTGTTCAACTATCCAGGCAAGGACCCAAATATCACAATGAGATGCTAATTGCTGCCTTACACTTTTGGAATCCTTCGACCAACAGCCTCCACTTGAAATGTGGCATGCATACCCCCCACCTTGTTAGATGTTGCTGGCCTCACTGGTCTGAAACCTACTGGTCAAACTTTCGACCCAGACAATCATGGCTCAAAAATTTCTTTTGACTTTACCAGACTTGCTTATGGCAACTTTATAATAGATCAGCGTGTCACCACGAGTGCTGAAGTCTCTGACAAAGAGCACATTGCCTTCCTAACTTATTGGCTATCCATGTACATTTTCTGTTCAAGATCCATACAAGTCCCTAAAGGATTCAAAACCTTGGCCATTCAACTGCATGAGGGAAGGGACATTTGCTTATGCAAACTCATATTAGGATCCCTGTATTAGAATTTAAACCAAGCAGTGACCATCATTAAAGAATATCAATCAGGAAGCAGTTTGATCATTCCTGGACCTATTTAGTTATTTCAATTGTGGCTCTTAGCCACTTTCAGAACAAAACTGGCGGTTTTCCTTCCCACCAACTTTACAAAGGCATACGAAGATAGATCCACTAAAGGAATAGGCCTGGTCATGCTTCGATATGGCAACAGAAGCTCGTGAGAGTTATTTTCCATTGCTTACGAAGCTTTATTAGGGTACGATGTATTTTCCTCTTCTTTGGCCCCATTTACAACTAGAGTCCGAGGGCCAGCCTGGTTCAGAAAAGAATTCCCAACCACTTCAATCAAGGATGACGCAAAGATAAATGCCATATGGCAGGCTTACATGACTCCCACGTTCTTGTCTAGCAAGACAACGACCCGTGATCCTTATGGGGTATATGGTTATCAGCCAAATCAGGTTGCCAGACAGTTTGGTTTGGTTCAACCAAAACCTAGCTCTTTAACAAATGCTTAGATGATCTAAGGTAGCCATTGATAGAACATGTGTGGAGATCAATTCTGCGCAAAACTCAAGACCAAAACCTCATTTTCCAGACTACTCCTTTCGCAATATCACATGCATGCACTGAAGCCTTTTTTCGATGGTGGCAAGACTATTATAGACGTCAAGCCAATCGAGTGAATCCTGAAATTTTGCTTCCTCAACTAATATCTACTTTTGACATTGTGCAGAGCAAAGCGAAGAAGAACAAAGGTACGCACATTCGAGAAATTCAAGCTTTCCAAAAAAAATTCCAAATTGTTTATGATCTTTTGCATCTCAAGAGGAGAGTTTATTATGCTGCCCGAACTCTAAGAGACAATGTTTTTGATAAAATTCCCACAATGAAATTTCCACCCCTTACTCCTAGTAAATACCTCTTTGCATTACACTTTAAAATCAAATTTCCAACGTTGCCAACTAGCGAACTGGCCCTGGCCTTTAGGCCACCATATCCAAAATGGCTATTTTGTGCTTCTTTACTAGGAATGAAACAAAAATTAAAAACGAAAGAAAAAGACAAAGTGACTGCAACTAAGTGTAACTTGTACTCATTTAGAGGTCACCTTCATTTCAATCTATCTCATATTCGAATCCTTTCTCCAATAGGAATAGGTAATAAATCTTTCAATTGTTAAAGAAAATGGACAATACTAAAAAAAAATGCTACTTATCTGTTCATCCATGTGCTTGCAGCCATCCCCTTAAAGTCACGGGATAAAAAGAAAGGTGATGACATAAGCGCGCAAACCCGATCGAAATCGAAATTGGAGAAATCATCCAAAAAAAGAAAATCTTCTCAATCAGAGAAGAAGAAGGTCGTCTCTTCTCCTGAGCCCTCTCCAAAAAGGACCAAAGATTCAACAACTGAAGAAAATGTAACAGTGCTCATTCCTGTGTTGGTGATAATGTTTCCAAGGTAATTACCGAACCATACTTAATTCGAGTAGATTTAGATTCATTTCTCTCATGTCAGGAATATATCTTAATACCCAAACATTTTTTATTTTTTTTACCAGAGTATCGAGCATAGCAATGTTGGAACAAAGGGTGTTTCACAATATCACCTATTGAGTTTTGATAATAACAAGGTATTAAAAATCATCAATTGGACTTGCTAAACAATTTGTTCAAGTGTACAGGATCCATAATCAAAGTAATATTCATAAAGATTCTGATTGAACAAGTTCAAGAGCAAAGGAATTTTATTTGAAGCTAAGAGCGTCTGGAAGAATGCATCTGAAGAAATGCGTCTGAAGAACTGCGTCTGAAGGAACGGGTCTGAAGAAGAGCTCCTGAAGACACGTCATCAGAAGCAAGGTCATCAGAAGCAATGGTCATTAGAAGCATATCTCGTCAAAAGCTACTTCACCAGAGTTGACAAAGGACATTGTACGAAGTGTACGACCACGAACTCTGCAACCACCATCTCTGCAATCTTTGTCTCTACAACAAGACAAAGATAACAGTAACATTGTTGCAGACGTTGTTCCTTTAGTAATGGAATGGATTTGAAATTAGTTCTTCATAGGACAACTATCAAATCATGCAAAAGATCAAGGGTGAAGAATCAAAGCTTCAAAGCAAGACAAGTTGATGTAACGGCTAAATTCTCAACGTCTCTCAAATCCTCTATAAATAGGGATGAAGACTTAGAGAACAAAAGAATATACACACACGCATA
>Ga0315915_1010146_pt1 | contig 10524 bp, 7 predicted proteins | sample MpolbnodulesMG_FD_207738 | JGI IMG/M metagenome (GOLD analysis project Ga0315915, IMG submission 207738) | Medicago polymorpha root nodule microbial communities from Los Angeles, California, United States - branched nodules | ecosystem: Host-associated > Plants > Roots > Nodule | place: USA... | reverse complement strand
ATTAAACATTCAACAGGGCATGAGCCCCCAACTTTATATGAGTATGCATGGACTCAACAACTTATTCAACAACAACGTACAACATCAACGACTTGACGACATCAACAACAACGACTACAAGAACACAACAACGACTCCATAATATAATTCCATAATATTCATAATTGTCAAAAATTGGAGTATGACAATAATCTATTAGCAACATCATATAATCATCATATTAATTCAACAAATGCATTCATATAGCAATTCATCATTGGGTTCATTCATAGAACAATTCACAACTCAAATCATACATGTTAAACAAAGCCTTTGAAACTGACAGTATCACCTAAGACCCTCATGTACACACCAAAGGCTAATCCAAAACCGGAACACGTGAAAACGACACAAGAACATGAAAAAGGTGCACTGTTACTGATCAACTCGCCTTGCGGGCAGACTTACTCGCAGTGGCAAGCTAAAGGCGAGCAAACACTGCTCTCTGTTACACAATCGTTCGCCGTGGCGAGTGGATGGCGAGCAAACACTGCTCTCTATTACACATAGTTCGTCGTGGCGAGCAGACTACTCGCCATGGCGAATTGCGACAGGTTTCTGTCGGGAAGTGCGATTTTTCACCCCAAAAACCCAATTTTCATCAAACCCAATCCCAAATTTGATAGGGAACTCATCCTATGATCATTCTACAATCTAAACATCTATTATACACAATTCTATGGACTTTCTTCACTTATTAACAACCAATTTCTACATGTCCTACGATCAATTCCAGTTTCAAACCCTAATCCACAAATTCACAAGAACAACAACAAAACTACATGTTAAATTCAGTTTCAGAATTACATAACCTAAGATTAGAAAATGTTAGTCCCACCCTTACCTTAGATTGGTGATTTGCAAGACTCTACAAGTTCTCCCTTCTCTTGGTTCTCTTCTCCTCTTTCTCCCTGAGACTTTTTGTAAAACCTAATTTTGTCTGGCTCTTGTTTTTTTTTATATCTCAATAGATTTTCCACTTAACACCACCTAATTCTCATTAATTCTAATTTAGCCCCTCTACAAGTTTTATTATTTTAATTTCCAACCCATCCTACTAAATAATAAAATAAAGCCACTTAATAAAATATTAATACACACAACATGGCACTTATCAACATAAATCATATAAAAGACTCTAACTCGACCAAAATAATCAAATAAATAAATAGGGCGTTACATTCCCTACCCAGGAAACGTCGTGTATCGCGGCCTCATTTCTATTTGGAGTACCTTCCATGACAAACGTGAAAGAGGAAGAAAGGAAAAATGAATTTGACATTCAAATCCACCATTCCTTCACCCATCAGTCCGATCATAGCAAGGAAGGGCTTTATATCCTCGCAGAAAGGTTACGACTTAGAAGGGAAACCAAAAGACAAAAGAATCCACCTTTCACAGCGGTGCAATACCCATTACGGTGGCAACGAGATAAAACCCTAAACGGATTATCACTCATCACTTGTGGTTTCCTAACAGCAAACAGAGACTCTGAGTCCTAAAACTACCTACTTACGATGGAAACCACCGTAACTGGAGCAACCTTAACTAGAACATGTAGTTTTACAGTTTTTCAACAAAGAAAAAATGATCAAAACACAGAAAATAGAATGAGAATGCTGAGAATAACGAACATGTTAGATGTTGAAAGTGATCAGAGTCTGGAAGTAAATGGTTGAGGGACTAAAATGCACTGAAAACTGGAAGAGAATTCTGGAACTTCTGAGTTTCAAGGATACGACAAAGGGTGAAAAGTGTTTCCAAACAACATTTGAAACTATTTATACTCCCTTCGCAACCCTTCAGAAACGAGAAAGTTTGATTTGGTGCAGTCCTTCACGTGAAACCCTTCACAAACTAAACCAAGCAAAGGTCTAGATCGCATTTGTTCACGCATCTAACGGTTCCAATCAAATCCATCAGATTCCCAAACGTTAAGATCGAACCAACGGCGATGATTGAGCTTTAGGAACAGGCGCCAATACACACTTAAGACTCTAGGTACTCAAGTACATTACTATCCATTACACGTGGAAGCTAGAAACCAAAGGTCATGTTCCTTTAGTCTCACCCTCAAGACAATGGCATTAATTATTGAATTTAAACGATCAACTATCTGATGATGGAATCTTTTGAATACCATGCTTGATGGACGGACACATATAGGACGGACATGCCTAATTCGGACTACATGACTCGCTTCACACCATCAATTGAGCATATCTAAGATTCTAGCGAGCATATCCTTACAAAAAAAAGTCATTAACCCTGATGTTAACATAGTCACCGATATGATAGGCGCTGAGACACAAACATGTTCGCTGTTTTATTGGCTCGCCCATGCTAGAAATTGTGAGACACGCCCTTGCGAGCTATATTATACTAGGACATGAATGCTCGCTACACGGTCATCACAACCATGGTAGAACCTTGTGAATATATGGCACATGATCGTTGCAACCATAATAGAACTATATTGTTCCATTGAGAGCATGTCAATTCCATCACATGAATTCAACCGTTAGAAGAGCATGTCCCTCGCATATTCAACAAACCCAAACAAAGAGGTTATCATCTCTAAAAGAACTCCCACAAATAGTCCCCTCGCTCATTCAAGTCATCATTATTTATCAAAAGCAACGACTTGGGGGCTACTGTTCTGGACTAGCTAAAGACATTTAGTCCCAATTACTTAGACACAATACAAACACAACCCAAATTCCACATTTGGCAATATTAATCGCAACACACCCTTTCCCCGCGAGGGGGGTGCTCTGAGCAACAGAGACCAGTTCAAACAAACTGTAACGTCTCCTTCCACGTTTCCACGAAACTTTCCCGACGGTTACACTTCCTCCGAATTCTTAACTGTCGGGCACACATGCGCCTTACAACGGTGCTACAAACACACACCTCTATATAAAGGGGACTCATTATAGTCCCCAAAGTTAGAATGTACTCTCTCTGAACCCCTATTCTAATCACATACTGACTTGAGCGTCGGAGTGTCTGCAGGTACACACCCTTGTCGTTCCAGTTCTGAACTGAAGCATTCAACCACCGTAGAAAACTGCACCGGTAGTCACCTTCTGATCAAGTACGATCAATATATAAGCAAATAAAATCAGCAATGGACGCGGTTTATATGTTTAACCCATTTTTCCATATAAAAAAATGTATTTAATAGAAACATCATATTAATTTTAATAATTTTCATTTAATATCTTTAAATAATTCACAATATTATCACTATAATTATTTTTTTATCTCATCACCGTAATGTTACGTCTTTTCGAGTTAAGATAATAATTAAACCATCGATTCGTGATAAAGTAAATTTCATAAATTGAAATTGTTATTTTATGATTTGTGTGATAAGGAGATGCTGAAATACAATATAATACAACGTGGGAAAGAACAAGAGCAGGCGGGCAGGCGTACATAGATGGTTATTTATTAGCCACACTAGATTGAAATATTTCATACGGAAGAGTTGCGATTTCAAACATAAACTCAATGACCAATCTTGATAAACTTAGATCAGCGGCTGAAGCGGGTGATATAAACCTCCTCTATGATGTAATAAAAGCCGACCCATCTATTTTGGCGAATATAGATTCGGTACAATTTGTTGAAACTCCTTTGCATATCGCCGCATCTAGAGGGCATCTCCGGTTTGCCATTGAAATTATGAATTTGAAACCTTCATTTGCTATGAAGCTAAATCCGGAAGGATTCAGCCCTATCCACCTTGCTATGCAGAGCGACCAAAAAAGAATGGTGTTGTGTTTTGTTGACATGAACAAAGACCTTGTTAGAGTCAAAGGGAGAGAAGGCTTGACTCCTCTTCATTTTGCAAGTCGCAACAAAGAACTTGACCTTTTAGCTAAATTCCTCCGTGCTTGTCTGGATTCCATTGAAGATGTTACTGCTGGGGGTGAGACAGCACTGCATATTGCTGTGAAAAATAACAACTATGAGGCTCTTGAGCTCCTTGTTTCCTTTCTCACGAGAAATTACGAGAGAGGTGCTTGGAACTTAGAATATAAAATACTAAATCGGAAGGATGAGGATGACAACACAATTTTGCACATTTTAGCCCAAAGGAATTTCGAGCCACAGGTAACCTTTTTGTCATGATATTTGAACATTCTTAATTCTAATTCAACATACATGAAGTTATATATTTTTCTCTCTATATATCTCTTTCCTGTCATATTATTAATGTGACATCACAATTATAACATCATCTTCTTTTTCAGTCACTTTTTTTCTCTATTTATATAAATAAATTAAAATGTCTTCATGAGCATAGCTTAGTTGATAGGAACAATGTATAATTATATGCAGGGGTCGGGGTTCGAACCTCGGACACCCGACTTATTCACTTTAAAAAGCGAATTCTAGCTACTGGGCTACTTGAGCCAAAAAAATTAAAATGTGTGTTTTAACTAGTTACACTTTCGTTTTTTTGCACTTAAGCTACACCTTTTTACATAAAATACCCATTTTTTCCTTTTAAGAACATTATGAAGTTGAGTAATTATGTAATTTAAAGGTTCATGTTTATTTTCCAGATAATTTTTTATTCCTCCCTTTTCTCTCTCTCCATTTGATTCTTACTCCACCTCTGTTAATTCATGTTATGGCCTTGGGAAAGATTTACAAATGTCGGTGCTTCTTCCTCGTAGCATCACACATACGATTTCTTGATTTTTTTTCCTGTATAACTAAGATGATATAATATTGTCTATTTTTGTATGTTCAAAATTAGACTATAGACGTTTAACAGAAAAAGAGGAACTAGCCGTCAGTTATATTTATTTCTTTCATTGTGAATATTATTGAAAGAGAAAAGTACACAAGAAATAAAGACATATACAACACACAATTGGTCCAAAAAGATGAAGATCTTATGAATTATGACCTCTTGTTTGGCCCATCATAGCTAGAAAAATTAACATGCTAACAAACAAGAAAAGTAGCGAGAAATTTGGGATTTTCAATTTTATAATTAATAAATTTAGTCAATTACAATCATACCGCCTATGTTTGACTCTTCAAGAAAGGAAAAGTGGGTAATTTATGTTCAAATAAAATACACCTAATTTATAGATGAGTGTGCATTAGCAGCAAAACTAATAGGTTTAATTACAATTTTAGTTTCTCTAAGTATTAAAAAGTTGCGATTTTATCCTCCTAATAAATACAATAACAACCAAGTCCCTTACGTTAAGCCCCTTTTACAGTTTTGGTCCCAGACCAATTTTGACTCATTCAACGCACATGTGGACGCCACATGTTTAATTTTTAATTTAAAAATAAATAAAAATGTCACGTGTAATGCTTTAATTAAAAAAAATTAAAATTTTAAATGTTTCTATATTTTTTAATTATTTTTGTTCTTTTTTCTAATTTTGTTTTTATTAGGGGACCAAAATCGCAATTTTTTATACTTAGAGACTAAAACTATAATTAAGTCAAACTAATATATATTTAGATCGGTGGTTGCTAGTGTAACACCCTCAAACCCCACATGTAATATTTAATAGAGAAATGATATTTGTACAACCAATTTGCAACAACTATTTGACAATTTACACCATAATTTGGGATGTCAAAATAACATTGCTCTTATGTTTTTATTTTATCTCTTCTTTTTTCTCTCTCTATTACAGGAATTGTATACATATATTTACGAAATTGAGGGTTTAACTCAACCTTACAAAACCGGTTCATAAGGTGAGGATTGTCTCCTCTATATAAACTTTTACCAAGAATCTTATCTACCCAATGTGGGACATGAGTTTTTTTCCCAATACAGTCACGCCCAACACTCGTGGGGCTACTCTTGGGCTTGGTGCGTGAATCGGTAGGTGACCCTTGAATTCGATAGCCTATGATACCATGAAATTGGGGGTCTAACTCATCCTTACAAAACTGGTTCATAAGGTAAAGATTGTCTCCTCCTCTATATAAACTCTTACCAAAAGTCTTATCTGTCCGATGTGGGGGATGAAATTTTTTTCCTACATCTGTTACTTCTCTACGAGACTAGTGAAAACGTGTGTACTGTGCATTAGCCATTGTGGGTCACACAAAGTGCTATGAAGAAAAATTCCTCGGTAATTTATTTTTTTTATGATTTCCTCTGTAAATTCCTAAATTTGCGTGCCCAACGTTTTGCGCATTTTACCAACCAGAATCTGACAATCTCTAACTTTGATTTTCCGAGGAATGTTTCCTTGGCATCTTCCTTTGTCTTGCAAGCCTGATCAACGAAAATAAAGCAAATCTAACACGTTGATTTCGAGAATATTTCCTCGAATTTTTATGGCTAATATCCGTAAGAGGTACTCAAAATTCGTTTAGTGGAAGACATTGTTGTCGTCTAATTGAAGCATAAACCTGTTGTTGATAGATGCAATCGCTAGCCTTATCCATATAGTTGTCATATTAGTGACTAATGAGAAGGTTTCGAAACAGTCAACATCTTCTATCTGATTGTAGACCTTGGCAACAAGCCATGATTTAAATTTCTCAATGCTTCTAGATGCATATGTCTTCCTTTTGATCCTGTTAACCCATTTGCTCCCACTTGGCTTGCCATCAGTTTGAAGATCAACAGTTGACCAAATATTTTATGCTTCCGATTCATATTGCATAGCTTTGATCTAACAATCTTGTGATAGAGCAGAGCCAATAAAACAGAAGAAATCAGTAGAAACTATAGAATAGTGGAGAATATTATTAAGTAGATGGAGTAAAGAAAAGTGTTACAAGTTCCAGAGCAAAACTCCGGTGGCATTTAGCCTGGGAATGGACAGTTTTTTTCCACCATGGGAAAGTGTCCTTTTCCAGAACAGGTGGCGGTGATAAACCTGCTAGGAAAAGAAAAAGGAAAAAAAATGAAATTAATATTCTAATGCTGTTTTTCTTTCTGTACCGTCTCTGTTTCATCACTTCAATTATTTCCGGAACATAAGTAATGGATAAACGCTGCTGAATCTTCATCCTTTTCTTCTCTCTGGTTTTCTTCTCTCCTCTCCTCTTCCCATCATCACTATATTAGCACAATATTTTTTTTTTATAATGGACTTCCAACCAAAATCAAAACAGGAAAATAAAGGGTCTTAATCTTTGAAAAACTCATGACAACCACCATGTAAAAGAATTGAAGGGAGGAAGATTGAAAAAATGAGAAATTGTTTCTAGCTTCTTGAGAATTGATCGGAAACGTGAAAGCTAATAAATCCTCCTTAACCCAATCAATTTTAGGATTCATAATTGATTTTACCGTTGAGATCCAAACATGTTCAATCTTTGTTAAATCATTGTAACAACTATAACTGTTAATTTGTGGTGGTTTGTCGTGACATCGAAGGAGAAAGGAGAAGATGGAGTTAAAAAAAGGAGAGAGATGGAAGAAGAAAGGATCTGATGCTTGATGCAGATCCCTTTTTAATTTTTTAATTTTGTTTTCTATTTTTTTAACAAATAATGACATGTTAATATTATTTTTTTTTAGGGAGACAAGTTAATGTTTTTTAAAAATAATTGTTAATTAATAAAAAATAAAATCTGAAAAATTGACATGTTAAGAAATAATGATAAATTGTTATTTAATCATTGGTGGGGTTGGTATTTTTATCCACTATGTAATCATCAATAAGTTACAACAATTACCAAGTGATAGATCTAAGCCATCCAAATAAAAAACTAATAAATCAATGGATGTCGTTAAACTTTCCCATCATGGAAAAGAACTTCCGTTTTCCATACTAAACCCCAACTCCTCAGCAAAGTCTCTTGCTGCCGGCCCTAAAAGGCTACTCACAAATAATCTAATTGCTTGTCTAGAACTCCCTCTACAGATTTACTTATATAGAATACTATCAAGGATATATTATCAAATAATATCTTTACTAAGATTTATTTGAATAATATCCTTATTATATATTTCTAATATAATATCTTTACTAAGATTTATTTAGAATATAAACAGGGTGGCTTGAAAGGATCAAGGTACCAAAGAAAAATTGTCTCGTGTGTAATTTAACCTAATTGATCGTCCGTAAAGAACGACCGCAAATTCAAGCAAAAATAACATTCATATGGAACACTCATAATATAAATTGGAAATATTTAAGTATCTAGCAACCTAGAATGGATATGGAAATATTTGGCTCTGAATCTCACCAGTTATGCTATTCGGAAAAGAGTAAGTGATTTTATAAGTACCTTCACTAGCAAGCCCTAGAAATTTACCTTTTGTCGCAGACGAAGGAAACTATTTTGTTTGAATGTATGGATAAACTAGCCTCTGCCTTAAATGTTTTGTATGAATACCTAAGACTAAAACAAATTTAAGCATAAAAGGAAAGGTTGTAAATGTAATGCAAAAGAAATAAATTTTTATTAGATAAAACTTGAAAGAAAAGCAATAGAAAAAGAAAAGAAATTGATTAGTCAAGTCATCTCAGCTTAGCAAAAATAAATGCAGAAAAATAAAAATAATGGGTTGCTTCCCATTCAGCGCTTGTTTAACTTCTGAGTCCCGATGGTCAATAGGTCGCCTCCTATTCAGCGCTTCTTTTTTGTCATTAGCTTCATGAAAATAGGTTGCCTCCTATTCAGCGCGTGTTTAGTGTCCCGATCCTGACAGATAGGTCTAAGCATTGACCTTAGACCCTTGATGCCTTAAACCTCTTTGGAACAGGTTCCTCCTCTTATGCTTCTCCCACCAATTTGATCTCACTAGGATTAACTTATGTATACCACATGACTTCATCCCAAATCACAATCTCATTGTTTTGTTTGATCTTTTTAATTGTGAATGGTCCATCCCAACCTTTCCTTTCTTGTAAACCTTCGAAGTACCCATAAAACTCCTCAAGATGCCTTAGCAAAACACGATCTCTGACTTTAAACTCTTCATAAGGAGTTTTCTTCTAGGAGCCCCCAGTAGCTCCTTCCCTGACATCAGTGCTTGTGTTAGCTGCTTCATATTTCTCTTGATATGCTTGAGATTGTTCCATGTCTTCATCAGATTTATAAGGATCGACATCCTCCATTGCATGGAATTCAATACTTTCATCTTTCCTTATGTTATCCTGTGAAATGTGGTGTACCAAGTATTTACTTTTTGCTTTTAGCACGATCTCCTTGTATTCTAAGTTGATTCGGACTTGTGCAGTGGCTAGAAAAGGTTTGCCCAATGTGACTGGACACTCAGGTATGTCCATCACTACTATGTCTGCTAAGAACTCATAATCTTCCACTACAACCTTCACATCTAACATCACTCCTTCTGGTTCTTCTTCAGTTCCGTCAGCTACCCTTACTAACTTGTCAGTAGGTATCATCATAAGTCCTTCGATCTTTCTGAATGTTGTAAGTGACATCAGGTTTATTTTAGCTCCTAAATAACATAAAATATTCCCCAAGAACATACCATTAATAGAGATTGGAACATTGAAGCTTCCAGGATCGTTAATCTTGATATTGGTGTCAGCTTTAGTGTTGGTATGGTAATCTCCGTATAATAATATCCACTCTGCTGTGGTAAGAGGTGTCTTAAGCTTCACAAGGTTTTGTAACATTTGCATGCAACATGGATTATGTTTCAGAATTTCTTGTGTTGGCATTTCAAACTTTATCTTCATTAATTTTTGCGAGATACGCTCAAAACTTCCTTTTCGACCCTGGTCTATATGTGCTGCAAATTGTACTTTTCTTTGGAGAGCATCAGTACCCTCTTCTACAAAGGCTTCAGTACCCTTGTCTTCGAAAGCTTTAGTACCTTCGATTGTGAAAGCTTCAGTACCTTCGTCTTCACTTGGATCTTCTTCGACTTCATCCTTGTTCATGGTTAAAGTCTTTCCAAGCCCAAAGTGAGTGTTGTTTCGGGTGTTAGGCTGATTCACAGTATGTTCTGATCCTTGCGGGTAGTATGGTTATCCATAGTCATAGTATTGGTTGATGTAATGGTAACTTGGTGTTCTCTCCAACTCATGCTCCTCAGGTCCAGGATGGTATTCTGGTGTTTGCGGACTCGAAGGGTATTCTCCCACTTGAGAGAATTGTTCTCCATTGACATCTTTGATTGCAGATGTTATCCTATTGCAATAAAACAACCAATTCGTACTCTAGCGAAAGAGTATGATAATTGTTTTATTACTGGATTTTAGTTGCTTCTTTTATTAATCCTAAGATTAATTCCCTAGACTCGATCTATTCCAAAATGTAATGCAGAATCGATCTAAATTAACTATTCCTAGTTAATACCTAATGACTCTACTAATTAATACTAACCTAAATTCCAAACCTAAATACAAAATTAAATTTACGGACTCTAACTAAATAATTAAACCTAATTAACTAGACTCGATCTAATGTAGATAACATAACAACTTGTTATTTTTACTACGACTCCCTAAAATGCAATGCAAAAAATATAAAAAAAAAAAAAAAAACTATACTATG
>Ga0315915_1010144_pt1 | contig 10525 bp, 4 predicted proteins | sample MpolbnodulesMG_FD_207738 | JGI IMG/M metagenome (GOLD analysis project Ga0315915, IMG submission 207738) | Medicago polymorpha root nodule microbial communities from Los Angeles, California, United States - branched nodules | ecosystem: Host-associated > Plants > Roots > Nodule | place: USA... | reverse complement strand
CTTAGATGAAGTGGTAATCCATTGAAATTAAACTCACACATTTGTGAGGTCCCGGGTTCGAACTCGGGTCACGACGTCCAGCCTTCCAATTTCGGCATTTTTCAGTTGAGCTATGACTTCAAGAAGTATGGTGGTTAGAAATACACATTTTTAAGATGAATAAGTAGGATTTCTTGATTCGAAACCGAACCCTGCATAGATTATGCAATGTTACCAAGTGATAAGCTCATCAACAATATGATTTAATTGAACCATAATTTTATTTTACTTTAGATAAACATTAAATGCAAAAGTGTGGAGGGAAAAATTAGGTTAAAATTAGCTTAAGTATAGCGAGACAGGTTAACATTTATAAGTAAGAGATTACATTAAATATAGCAAGACGGGTTAACGGTTATTCATTTCCAAAATAAATAGCATATAATTAGGAACATAATTTTATTTTACTTTAGATAAACATTAAATGCAAAAGTATGGAGGAAAAAATTAGGTTAAAATTAGCTTAAGTATAGCGAGACATGTTAACATTTATAAGTAAGAGATTACGTTAAATATAGCAAGATGGGTTAACGGTTATTCCTTTCCAAAAAAAATAGCATATAATTAGGAACATAATTTTATTTTACTTTAGATAAACATTAAATGCAAAAGTATGGAGGGAAAAATTAGGTGAAAATTAGGTTAAGTATAACGAGACGGGTTAACATTTATAAAAGTAGGGAAAAATTATGTTAAAATTAGGTTAATTATAGCGAGACGAGTTAACATTTACTAGATTGCTGACCCGTGCGCCGCACGGGTCTTATGAGCTTAGAAACATTCGCTAACAATTAAAATGTCATAATTAAAAAAAATGAACATTACATTATATAATATTGTCTCTTATTATTATAGATATCTTTGTGAATAGAGTAAGATGATGAAATGACAAAAGAAGTCGAAAAACTCATGTTCAAAATGACATGAAAATAATAATTTGAATCAAAAAACAAATACTTTAGTTACAACCAAACAAAATAATTACTAAGATATTTAAGAAAGAACAAAAAAACTATTATTGATGAGAAGATAAAGGAAAACGATTGAGCCTCACTAATTTTATATTTATATATTAAGTACAATTTTTCTGTTTCTTATTCTCAAGGTATAAATTACATATTTTAGCCATACAAACTCTCAAATTTAGCAGCACTACACACATTCCTTGACTACTTCTATCAGTTCATTTCTTTGAGTTTCTAATACCACTTGTCAATTGCCAAACATTATCACTAATACAATCTATCTCTTAGGACAAAGTATGCTGCCACACTCTTGGAACTTTGATCAAACTTCAACAGCATTTTTCACTCAAGAGATCAAATAGGCACCATTGTTGTCATGATGCTTTGGTTTTTTCTCTTTTACTTTCCGTTCTGCCTGTGACCCTGGAAAGTTTTAATTTTGATATATAGTTTGACTGTGTTAGGAAAATCGTAACTTTGGGAGACAAATTATGGACTTCTAACTTTAATGATGGTTTATTTTTTTGTCTGCTCAGTTCCTAATTCTACTCTCAAAGTTACTCGACAGTCAATCATCATAAACCACTACTACTAAGAAAAGTATTTCTCCCAGCTTGAAACACCTTTTAATTATACTAACAACCATGGTGCCTATTTGAAGTTGTTAGCACCTGCTGGATATGTAAAGTAATAAGCCTCACAACAATAAAAACATTAGGTAATGAGACTGACAACAATAAATCATTATAAGGAGGGCTCTTAATGCTGAAATTAATAATTAGGAAGTTCTATACAGTAGCACAAATTTTCCGAAAGAAATTCTTCTTGTATTTGCTCTATTCTTCATGTTTACTTCACATAGTCTTGTTGCATAAAACTAACATTATTTCTAAATAGTTAATAGGACAAAAAAGAAAAAGAGACTAAACACACAAAAACAACACCAATATTCATGAAAAGTTCAAAGCTTAGTTCCCTGAATTGTGCCCATGAGCAATTGCTATTTATGACCAATAGGTTCTAATGAGCAAAATTTTAGACCATTGTTGGTGGCCATCATCAAATGGAGAGAACACTAAATGTAAATAATAGCTTCATTTATTCCAGTGTCATAAGTTCTTCAAAAATCATGACTACTACCCACAATCACTTTTTTCTAGAGAAATACTTGGTCTAACCTCCTCCTTCATAACTTCATAGGAAATATGTCTTAAAATGGGCACATGAAAAGGGTTTGTTTCAGTCAAGCTGAAACATATTTAACCTGTACAATTTGAGATATATTCATCAATTAATTGGTGCAAGTTCAATGAAAATTAAAGTTTCATCTGAGGGGAAACAAAAAATCAATACATATTAAATAATTAAACTTTAACACACTTAGAAAGAAACAGCGAGAATGGCTTTTATAAATCAGACATAAGTTTATAAGTGAATGAAAGACCATAGTCACACCATATATCCGTTTGGAGAGAAAAAATCCTTCAGCCATCACAATTTTGATTGAAACTACATACCTAGATAGTGTCAGCACAACCAACTTTGAAAAAATGCAATCATTTCTGCCAAAACAATATTCATAAGCTAAATATTCAAATCATATGTTTTACCTATAAAAACAACTTTGCTTTTTAATATTAACCTTCTAAATGCAACGCTATACTTTTCAATACTAATTTTAAAATCACTACTCTATACTACTTCACTCTCTGTTATGACACTATTTTATAGTTATTGTATTGCTTTCAATAACAATGATAAATAAATCAAGTGCTCCATTTATTTCATAGTCAATATACATACCTGATGAATTTGGTGATGAGTGTAAATTGCATAAGACCCTAAGAAAGGCAATTGAGTTGAAGCACATAACCACATACATATATTTCAAGTCATCCTAAAATATAAGATGAATGAAAGTAAAGTAAATAAATATTCCACTGATTCCATAAATATAAAATTAATAGGTAATGACAAAATTTAAGAACAACAAAAGGTATAAGAAAATAAAATAAAAACAAAAAAGGGAAGAACAATGCAATAGATTCACCTTGAAAAGTCACCTGCACATGAAACAGTAGCATGCAGAGACATAAAATTGGGATGAATTCAAGGTAAACAATTTCAGTTTTGCTAACCATCAGAGCACCCAACTTGATTTGTGCAGCTTCACAAATTTTGCGCGCAGCTATCATCCTTTTCCACTCGCCAGCAATTTTCCTGTGACGATACGGTATAGATCCTAAAAAAAGAGTGCAGTTCCACTTGTTGCCGCAATCGTCTATCAAAACCAAAGCCGTGGTCCTTTTATCCAGTGCAGATTCACAAAAACCATTGTAGACCAACTTCTATCAATCAAGAAAAAATAGAGATAATAAGAAAGTTTGTCTAATAAAAGTAATAATAAAAAATGTGAGTTGACAAATGGTTATTCCAAACTGACCCAACCCAACATATACCGTAGTGATCCAAGCACCGAAACAGATATCATAAAAATCATGCAAAGCGTACAATCCTTAGGTTAAGCATATACAACCATTTCCCTTTTCAACCGCAACATCAAATTGATAGTTACATGGATCAATCAATGTTGCATAGTGATTGATTTCATTACCAAAATCAGCAACAAACATGGGAGGCAATAACACAGCATCCTATATGATAGTGAAATGTTAGCATCATTAAAAAAGAACAAAAATATAATGAAAGATCAAAGAGAAAGAAAGTAAACACACACACATCATTAACATGAAAACCAATGGCATATGTTTGATATTTCACCCTGAGTTCGTTTAGATATTTATCGAGATCAGTGAACGGATTTGAATCCAATGGAGCTGCGTATTAAAAAAAAATCGCATGAGTTAGCATGGTTGTAATATGGAGATATCATTAAACTAAAATAAGCATTACTAATTAAGATAACCTTCAAACAATGCAGTGCAAGAGCGATTCAGCACTACGATAATCCATAATGGAATGGCAATCAAAGTGAAACATCACTGATATGGGTTTCGACAAAAATGAATGGGAGCTGAAGTGAGAAGCTTGTTAACATTTAGACAAATAGACAGTTTAATGTATTGAATCATTGTTTTCTCGACCAACTTTCCATTATAAAATTCATTTCACATTCAACTAAAAAGATGGTTCTCTTGTACCAAAAAAAAAAGATAGTTCTCCTTTAGATGTTACCTTGCTTTATATGGGTTTTGATCGCGACGGTGAAATGCAATGGTGAGAAGTTGTGACTGACAGAGAGAAATTGGAAATTGGACATTGGAAACCTAAAAGTTAACATATATCACGTGCTAACCAAAAGCCAACACTTTTTTTTTTTATTTTTGACAAAAAAGAAGCCAACACCAAGGGTCTTTTGGTTCGAGAATCAGGAGGGGAGGGGAGAGATTTTAAAATTATTTTACTGTTTTACCCTTACACTTAATTAAATAAGGATAATAAAGTAACAAAACAATAACGATGTAATCGATAACAGCATGATGTAGATGATGGAATAATGGATTAGTAATAGGGTTGTTACAAGGAGTAATAAATGTTGTTACAAGGAAAAATTGTTAATAATATGGAATAAAAGTTGTTACAAGAAAAAATTGTTACTCCCTCCGGTCGCTATTATAAGCGAAAATCAATTTTTTAGATTCATTCATTAAATGATGTATTTTGTCTATATTATCGACCAAATACATCATTTAATGAATGAATGTAAAAAGTTAATTTTTGTTTATAATAATGACCGGAGGGAGTAATAATATGGAATAAAAGTTGTTACAAGATAATATAACTTATAACCTAATAATAGTAAAAGTTGTTTTAAGGATAATATAACATAATAATAAATGTTGTTACAAGGATAATATTGAGAATTTAAATTAATATAAGGATAATTTTGACATTGCAATAAAATTTGCTCCTCTCCCCTCCCCTTCTAAAAAATGAACCAAACACTTCAAATTAAAACGAGAAAGATTATTGGCATTCAATTCTTCAATATGTAATGACGATGGAACCTCAACTGTAACCATCACATTCTTCAATTTATAACAACAATAGAGAGCTTGCAATAGTGTCATTTGAGATGGCAAAATCAATTAGTCAGGCACACATAAGAGAGGGTATTGAAAACAAAAATCCTGAGTTTCTTCCTTGTGCTGTTTTAGATATTTTTGGTCATTCCTTTTGCGGCAATGGTAGAAAGGCTGAACTATGGCTACAATGCCTGCATTAAACAAAAACCACTTGAGTTTCTTCCTTATGTTGTAATAGAATTCACTACAATATAAATGAGTACACTATTAGTGTAGAAATGCATAGAGAGACTATTGGCTTATTCTTTTATAACAAAAGATCAACAATGTAATGGAACTTGTGAAAAACCAATATCTAAAGCAAATACGTTACAGGAAATGAATAAAAGCTAATTAGAATAAAATAGCTAAACGCAAAACTTCCATTAAACATTTCCATTTATCATCATTCGTCTATCTTCGGTATATCATGCCCATGTACAAATTTAAATCAAAGAGAAAATAATATAGGATGCAATGTTTACTATCATTCGGATCATTCCAAGAATAAGAAGAAAAAGAGGGGAAAGACAACCTTATTGTTGTCTTAATAAATGTTCTGTCAGTTTTAGCTAGCAGTATCTATCTCATAGGCAATTACTTTAACACATAGAAAGTCACCAAATTGAAAAAACAAATGGATATAGCATGAACATTAGTATTAGTAATAAAATGAAATAGAGCTATCTATTGATCTAAGTTATTAATAATAAATAAATCCAAGTAACTTATTCGGATCAAATCGGATGAATTGATGATGACTCATAATCCTAGAATCATGTAATGTGTAGGTCTTATTCAGTTCTTCCTACGATTTCTTGGACTTGTTATTGGTACATTAATAAGGTCGGTTTAAGTTTTCATCATTTTATGAAATATTAAATTGAATTTGATGATGTGTAGTGTAGGGGAATTGAACTGTTTGTTTAAAATTGTGTAGGTGAACATGAAAAAGGAGAAAGCTAAGGTCACTTTATTAAATTGAATTTGTTGATATGTAGTGTAGGGGAATTCTTTGAATTAAACCCTTTGTTTAAAATTTAAAATTGTGTAGGTGAAAGCGAAAAAGGATGCATTTGGAGTTCCTGTCCCCCACGTTGTGTAGTCACTGCAACTCTAAGGTCAGGTTTAATAACAAGTGCATCATGAGATTTAATGATGAGTAGAGGTCTTTGACATAGTTCATTCATTAGATTGTCCTAACTAACCTATATATATATATTAAGATTGACCTGATGTGAAGATTGACCTCATTGTGACTGCATATTGACCTAACTTGTGAACTGGCTATCGAAAACGTGACCTGTTCTTTTGACAAATTTGATACAACAGCTCTTACCAAATCTAACTAATGAATAAAAACTTGTAACAAAGGTAATTGATTACTTGTTAATAAGTCTGCTAATAGACTCATCTAGACAATGTATTCGACAAATATACCTTAATTCATGTCATAGTGCAATTATATATTATATATTTTCATTATATTTTATAAGGTTCATATCATTGTTTTCTGCATAATTTCTGTGTTGACAGTCATTGAGCCATGTAACATCATCTCCTATTGGTAGGTTACAAATGGTGTATATAGTAGAAAAGTAGAAGACAATGCTGCATGTATATGAAAAACAACATAGATATTAATCATTCATAAGCACACCATACCTTTCATTGATATCAATGTAGTAGTAGCTTCACGATATTTGGCATACATGGAAAAAATCTCTAAGCGTGCAATAGTTTGCTTTGTAGTAGTAAGGATGATGGATTGTTTGATAAGGAAATGGTTATGTAAGATGTCCTATTTAATGTAGAAGAAATCATGCAATATTGAGCCAATTGAACCAATAAACGCAGGCAACATGCGTTCTCCTTAATCTAGGGTATACAGGTATGGTGTGATTGCTGAAGATCCATCAATGGGTGGGAATGTCATTTTGTCTTGTTAAATATGATGCATTTGGGGGCCCAAGAAGGGCATTTTAGTAATAAAGTCTAGGGGTTAGCTTAGGGTTGTATTAGGGTTTGGGGCAGTACTGCATTGCACTTGTATTATTATATTAAGATAAGATGGGTCGCGATTGACCTGAACATGAACTAGTTAGATAACCACCATAGTGCAGATATACCTTTAATAAGATTAAGATTGACCTGATGTTAAGATTGACCTCACTGTGACTGCATATTGACCTAACTTGCCTAGATGTACTGTTCTGACCTTTCCTGTGTCGGATAGGTGTGTTTTTTGTGATCAAGCGGGAGAATCATCTTCACATCTTTTTCTACATTGTGTGACAACCTTTCATGTGTGGTCATTGGTGTGTGGATGGTTAGAGATCAATTTCATTACACCACAATCCTTGTTTCAACACTTTGAATGTTGGAATGGTGAGATTGATAAGAAAAGATTTCGTAAGGGGTATTGGTTGGTTTGGCATGCATCTCTTTGGGCCGTTTGGAAAGCGCGAAATGATAGGATCTTTAATAATATTATTAAGGAACCAGTTGTAATTGTGGAGGAGATTAAGGTCCTCTTGTGGCGATGGGTTTTATCTAGACTAAAGAGTCCCCCTTGCCTCTTTTACGAGTGGTTTTGGAACCCCAAGGTGAGCTTGCTGAGATATTGGGGCAGTGTTAGAGGTTTTGGGGACCGTTTGAGTGTGGTTTCAGAGTGTTTTAGCAGTAGCAAGGCACCTGTTCTGTTAACAGGTTTTGTGTTAGGCTTGTCCTGTTATCAGTTTCTGTTTCCTTGGCATGTGTTGTGTCTGTTGTAGTGTATATGCGGTCGGGTTACCATGTTTGAGGGCCCTGTGTATTTGTCACCACCTTGATGTCTGTCCTCCTTTCCCCGGAACATTGCATCAATATATCGATAATTTGTATTTTTGTTTATTTCGAGATTTGAGTTCATGAAGTTTCTGACAAATCAAACTATATGTTTCTGACTTACTTAGATTAGGTTATGATAGCTCATCCTTTATTAACTTTGTATCTATTTGGGAGTTTTCTTCATTGTGCACAGATCAAATACTTATTACTTAATGTGTAAATCTCAGTTGTAGAGATAGAAAATCAATTTAAGATAGATTATTTTTGAAACATAATCAGCCCATCTGTTGTCTAATAATATCAGTGTTTGGATAGCTATTTTCTCCATTTGTTGTCTTCAATGACATGATATATGTAATTAATTAACTATGATAGAAAGCTCTTGTTTCTTATTTGCTTTATTATAAAAGAAATTGTGACAAAAATGCATTTATAATTATGAGTAACTTATCTATGAGTTAATCAGTCCTAACTTGTGCACTGGTTATCGAAAATGTGACCTGTTCTTTTGATAAAAACTTGCAACAAATTTAACCGATTACTTGTTAATAAGTCTGCTAATAGACTCTCATCCACACAATGTTACACAATGTATTCGACAAATATACCCACTGGATTAGTAACTCGTCTAGTCTGCTAACTTGCCTAGATGTACTAATCGAATTTGTAACTAATATGTGGGTTTCTTTTTGTGTCATTACACTATCATGCAATCAGCCAGTTGGTTTCAACTTTCAACTAACAAACATTGTAGTGTGCATCAAATTTTGCATTATTTATAAGTCTCGTATGTTTCTGACCTTATAGACAATTAGTTCCCCTTTTATCGCATTTTGAGCTCTCAAAATCACATCTAATCAAAAACATGTTCTAAATTCTAATGATGTCGAAGTGTTTTAGCAGTAGCAAGGCACCTGTTCAAATTGGTTTTTGATTAGAGGCTCTAATTTTGATACAATGTTGTCTACTTGCATTATTATGGTTGGTTAGATGCTTACACATTTATAAAATTTATTTGAATAGCAGTTCATCTCAAGGGATTAGAACCACTTATCTTGTGACCAGAAATCATGGAACTTAGCTTTCTTTTGATATGTTGTCTGAAACTCGTATTTTGTTAATGCTATTGTGGTGATGTTTAGCCCGGGGCAGTCAAGTTGTTTCCTATGATGGGAAAAAAATTTCATTTTAAAGGACATGTGGCAGTTGTCACCGGTTGCAAACAATAAAATATACTGCCTTTTCTGCCTTTTTTCTGACCCTTTTCTGCCTTTTTTTTCTGACCAATTTTCTGAACATGCAAACAAAGAAAAGCTACGCCTACACGCCATACCAGAATATGTTAGGTACTAGGTACTAAGCCTGCTCATTATTACTCTATAACTAGTCGAGATACCTGTGCTATAACACGGGTAGCGCGGGCGGCAAGACATGTCGTTGTGTGGTGAGGCATGCACGATGACTTATATAGTATTGAGCAATCTTATATATAAAATTATTATATTATAATCATTTTTATCATTTGTGATTAACTTTAATTGTTATGTAGTGAAAAGAATTAGTATACTACAATAGGTAAGTAATTTTAATTTCCTTTAAAAACCTGCTAAATTATTGCACTGAGCTCCGTTGGAAAATAAATATCAATTATAAAATATAATGATAGAACTAATATTATATTCAAAAAAGAACTAATTTATATTTCTACAAAATAATTTTTTATATAAAAAATTCATTAAAATATTTTTTAATACTAATTTTAATTTATTGATAAGTGATAAGTATGGTCCCGTGTAAAACAAATACTTACATTTTTTTTTAGTAATATACATACATTTATTTAATTAATATATATCACATGATCACATATATTTTATTTTATTAATATATAGTTAGCACTACAATTCATAAATATACACATATATTTTTGTAAAACAAAAATATACATACATGTATTTTATTTGTATATAGTTCACATTAAATTTAATAAATGAACATAAAATTATATATGCTTGTAAAAATACATATCCTTGCATATATTTGTATTGATATATCTCAAAAAAATATATTAATATTAAATAGGAAAACATATTATATATAAAGATAAATTAAGTTCCTTAAAAAAAAGAAATATAGTTATATGAAATTTTTTAAGGTGTTAGTTTGTTATATGCAAAAATCCGTTAAAATATTTTCAAATACTAATTTTAGTTTATTGGTAAATGATAAAGCTGAGTCCTATATAAAAAACTATACTTATATTTATTTAATTAATGTATATCATGCACTCACATATATTTCATTAATATATATGAAATTTTTTAAGGTGTTAGTTTGTTACATGAAGTATTATCAAAAAATCGATAAGTAATAAAATAAATTCTCAAATCTTTTTTATATGCAGAAATCCGTTAAAATATTTTCAAATACTAATTTTAATTTATCGATAACTGATAGACATGGGTCCCATGTAAAAAACTATACTTGTGTTTATTTAATTAATGTATATCATGCACTCACATGTATTTCATTAATATATATGAAATTTTTGAAGGTGTTAGTTTGTTACACGAAGCATTATCAAAAAGTCGATAAGTAATAAAAATA
>Ga0315915_1010140_pt1 | contig 10529 bp, 6 predicted proteins | sample MpolbnodulesMG_FD_207738 | JGI IMG/M metagenome (GOLD analysis project Ga0315915, IMG submission 207738) | Medicago polymorpha root nodule microbial communities from Los Angeles, California, United States - branched nodules | ecosystem: Host-associated > Plants > Roots > Nodule | place: USA... | reverse complement strand
TATTAGTGTACAGTTTGTTACCAAAAAAGATAAGTTAAGTTTGTTTTTTTTATTCAGTTTCATTTTGTTACGTAACAAAAAAAATAAAAAACTTCCTTAAAAAAATAAAAATAAAAATCTTAGTTACGTGTGTTACTTTAGTAAGATAAGTATATAACAATTTTGTTACTCATGCACCGCCAAAGATAACTAATATTATAATTAAAATATATATTTTGAAAAAGTGGATCCAGAGAGAATCGAAGGAGGTTACATAAATTCATAAACTCCTTGTTAAGCCGGAGAGTAAGCTGAAAATTTAGGCTTATTAAAATATGGCATAAGCAGCTTATGAAACTATGATAAGCTATTTTTATTTATTTACCCAAACACCTTTAAAAAGGCTTATGGGAGTAGATAAGCCCACATAAGCTCAAAATAAGCCAATCCAAACGGGGCCTAGGTATGCTAGGGTACAAACTAAAAGGATAAGCTTCGACTACATACTCACTTTTTATTAGTTGTATTCATAATTTCGGGCGGGTGTGCGTATCCGTGGTTTTAAGTTTCCAAAACCGGGCCCGACCGTTTCTATCCACCCTTAACTTAATTAATTCATTTTAGTGCCTGAAACCCATGACAACCCGCCCGTATCACCCAATATTGTCTCAGTTTTTTTGGGTTCCGGGTGGGTCTGTGTGTTCTGCTCAGCCCTATACTCCCCCACTACGCTCAAACTCACATACAGCAGGGAAAATCAACCGGTTTTGGTCTAGACAAGACCAACCAGGCTCTGATACCAACTTGTAACGCCCTACTTCTCCCAAACAACTCGACTAACGTAATCACAACATGAAAATATAAATTCTACTAAGTCCAATTCATCCAACAACATCAAAAACTCAGTCAACAACCGCATATATCTAAAGTTCATTTTGGTCCTTCACATGAACAACTTAACACAAACTTCACAATTTTAAACCACAACTTCACCAAATGGAACACCCATGGTACAAATTAGCAACAACAACATATCCAATTCATCAACAACTTCATTTAAACATGAATTCATCACAATCAACAACAACAACAACACTAATTTATACCAATTTGAGCAAAAATCAACAAGTACCCATATCTATACAACTTAAGCATGTAAATTCAACATCAGCAACTTAATTATTATCAAATTCACATACCCAAACATAACATCAAAATAAGAGCACGAATTTCACCAATTAAATTCACAATAATCACTTTTCACAATTAAGCACTTATAAATTTAAGTAGAATAGAAATTATAACTAAAGATTATGATAGAACACTATCCCCCTTACCTCAATTGATCACAAACCTAGCCTTATCTTCACTTTAACTCCTTGAATCTATACCCCTTTCTTGATCTTCAAGCTCTTCTCATCTAAACCCTCTTTCTCTTCCTCTACCTCTTTCTCTCTCTACCTATCTCAAAAGTTATGTGAATGAATGTTAGAACCCTAATTCCTCTTATGACATGAGTTTATAAAGGCTCTATACTAATGGGCTCAAGACTCTCATTAACTAATTCACAATGTTTCTACTCACTTGCGGTTACAAATAACGAATAGTTACCGGCTCTTAACTAATTACCACAACACACTAGTAACTTAGTAAAAATAACGGTTCCCACTTAAAACACTAAAACAATCCTAACAGTGAAATTACTAGTTTACTCTTGCCACAAAATGACCAAAATACCCCTGAGTCCAAAATAACTAAAATAGCCTTCTAACACCAAATTCCACTAATCCCAACCAAAATACACACAGAGGCAATTAATCACATACAAGCACATATAAACACATATAAAAATAAATCTAACGAAAATCGGACTGTTACAGAAACTCTCACTATAAATAATAGCCTTCCTCATTCAAAATTACTCTTTCAGAACTGTGGCAGTTCAAGAAGAAGGCAACTTTGGAGCTTCGGGAGAGTTTCTATCTTCTACTTGATTTTCTAGGGTATGTTTTTATCTTTAGTAATTTGTTTTAAGTTACCATGCGTAACTAAATCTTTTTAGGTTAGAGTTCTAAGTTGAACCTCTGTATATTTTTGTTGGATATTTATTTAATATAATATGTCATTTATTTTATTTATTTATTCTTTTGTTCCCTATTAATTTTATTAGGATGTAGTTTATTTCTATGATAGGTGCAACCCTAGATTATATACAAGGTTGTGACAGGGCCAAAATTTCTATCACTAACTGGATGCTTATATCTTGATATTTATATCCTTTTACTGATAACTATCTGTCTAGGAAGTAAGTGATTATTAACTAGTCAAACATGCCATAAGAATTGTTGACCTTAGACGTAGGTGCTTAGTGGCTTAAAACTATTAAGACTGGGTGGTGCCCCACCAAACCTAGGAAGTAACTGGTTAGTAATTAGGGAAACAAGTGGTTAGCTAAAGGAAATAAGTTGTAACCTAATAGAATCACTCTCTTGAAACCCTTAGTAAGGTAGACGTAGATTAGGGTTGCCCGTTTGTAAAACTAATAAGAAAGCGTAGAGAGAGTGTGTTATGAATGTCTTAAGATTCATAGATGGGCAGACCTAAGGGAACTTTAGCCTTCATTGCCTTGGGAAACACTTCTTAGGGAGGAGATTGATGAAGAAAGATGGGAGAGAAAGAAGGGTCGATGCTTCTCACGTGCCCCCTTCCTATTCCTTTTTATTTTTTTTATTCATAAAATACACATGTGAATTTTTATTTTTTAATTTAAAAATTACACGTGTGGCATCCAACTCACTCAAGTGAGGGGCCACGTATGTGTTGACCAAGTCAAAATTGGTGTTTTGTAAAAGGGGCTAAACATAAGGAGGATTTTGGCTTTTTTTTTTAATAGGGTCCCGAAATAGCTACACTTTAAAAGTTAAGCGGTGAAAAGTGTGTTTAAGCCTTCTATATCCCCTCTTATATAAATTGTCATTATGTAAATTCACAAATACAAAAACTAAAATTGTCATCATATATAATCATCCATCATCTAAACTATAATTATATAAATTGTTCATATTCTCTCCTTCTCTATTTTGTATTTGTATTTGGACCGTCATAATATTCCTAAAAGCCTAAAAGACCCTCAGAAAGACTCTTTGGCCCTCCAGAAGGCCTCAGAGCCCTCTGCAAAGCCTAAAACACCCTTCGGATGGGCTTTTAGGCCCGAAGCGTGTTCCACTTCAGGGCACCGCCTTAGGCTGCTTCTAGAAGGCTCTAGAAACCACCAAGATTACTTAACTAACCTTATTACTTGCTAACCAAGTAAACACAAATTCGGCCCATAGAGGGCTATAAATACAAACCTTGAGAGCCTTCTCAAGCCATGACCAATACAATACAAACCCTGATACGATTATTGTACTTTTAACAAGTACAATATTGTTAACGAAACCAACATGTCACCTTTCCTCTCCAATAAACTTAATCATTATATATCCCCTCTTATATAAATTGTCATTATGTAAATTCACAAATGCAAAAACTAAAATTGTCATCATATATAATAATCCATCACCTAAACTATAATTATATTAATTAGCAACACTGATATACAAAATAACCAATATTGCTAATCAATATAGCAATAATGTGTTGTAAAAAATAGTAAAGAAGCAACAACACACGTGAATGTATTGTAACATACTGTTAAAAGAAAAATACATTGAAAATGAAGTATATATATCAAATAATCAAATACAAACATATTATACAATAATAAAAGTTAATTAAGTTAGTTTCAATTAATCATGGTATCAGACCAAATCTGATTTCTAAGTGGCATCTCATTAAGAAGCATATCAAATTCCTTAAATGACACATCACTCATAAAAAACGAGCTTTCAAGGCCAAACACATCATTAGGAGCCATAACCCCACTTTGATTATGCTTCTTCCTCTGAACCTTTTCACCTTCTGCTGCTGCATCAGAATCTTTACCAGTCAGTTTCTGCACAACAGATTTGAAACTTGTAGCATCAGTTTCTACATATTGTGTGTTGATGATCACAATCTTCACAGGGTTCCTACTGCATCCACCACCCGACATAGGAAGAAAATTATTTCTATGTAAGAACGGAAGAAAAAGGTGATTTTTGTCTAGAATGGCCTAATTGGGTATATAGGAAGAAAAAGTTGTAATTTGGCTGTGAATTGAGATTCAAGTGGATTTGTGTATTTATTGTGTTTCATGGGTTGACCTTTTCCAATCATTTATATTTATATATTTGAATTTATATTAATATATGGGTGGGGTAGATTTGACTAGTGACAAAGGTCAAAGATATATTTCTTTCAACAACCAAAAAAAGGTCAAAGATATCTATTCTAGATCACAAAAATTGACCGTTATTGTTTATGGAAATTAGACGGAAAGTTACCATATTTTTGTATGGGACTAGAAGATTTCAATTGTAGTTGTTAAGAGAGTGTTTATGATAGGTTGTAGGTGAAACATTGTATGTGGGAGGTATTGCATAGTAGATAACTGAGCCTAGGCACTACTTGTACCACTTCTAATTAGCGGTTTAAATAAGATTAACTTTGTACGACTTTGGTTGCATTATGTCGGCACATCTTGTGCTAACAATGTTAATCTGTTTCTGTTGGTATATATAATTCATTTTTGTTTCTTAAAAAAAAAAAATTAACTAATTCTCTTTTTGCATATCATTGAATGTCATACACTTTTCAGTTTTGGATACACCTCCTCAATTCTTTTTCTGTTACTCTCAATGCAAAACAATTGTTATGCATTAAGAAATGTAGTTTCATGTCATCCTAGACATTTACAACCTAATCTAACGCCACCACATGATACTTGTTTTCAGAATGCCAGTAATTTTTACTTAGTAAAAAACAATTGTTATGCATTAAGAAATATTTTGCTTTACATTTTGCCTCTTTCAAAAGAAAGTTTTGTTTTGAGCTAATAAAAATAAGGCACCTTAATTATCAATAAAAGTATTGACATTTATTTTTAAAAAATATTGTAAATAAGTATTTATGCTTATGTAACATGTGCATAAATTAGTTTAACGCAAGTTTATGGCATTGGCATCACATAAAAAAGGTGTTAAATTTTTGCCCCCTTTAATAAAATTTTGAGCAAATTACATTGACCTCCCCTAAAGTTAATTAATTGAGAATAATGAAAATGTGAGTGAGCTGAAGGGAGAATAACGGTGTTAAATTAAAAGGGAGTTGTTTGTCTATTTGTATAATAAATAAGGGAGGTTAATGTTTAGTTTAAAACTAGAGGGGGTGTTAGTGTTATTTAACAATACCTCAGGGGAGGTAAGTGTAAAATTTTCTAGCTCTTCGCTGACTACCAAGACACTTGGGACAGGGACACACTCAATACCTTCCAGGTTCTTTATGGCTTTTTCAATTTAAATTTTGGGTGTTGATAACAGGGCCGGCTCAAGGGATAGGCAGCCCAAGTAAGGACTTTAGGTTTTGAAAAAAAAAATTTACTAAGGGAAAAAGACCTCTAATTTATGATAGGTCCAATAATTCATAGTGAGATGATCTATGGAAAAAGGTCTCAGAAAAAAATATAAAGGCTTCGAAGAAAAGAAAATAAATGTGTCTTCTATTCCATTGTGTAAAAAGAATTGTGATACTAATTTTTTTTCAAAAGAAAAAAAAAAATTCTTTTTACTCGGTTTCTTTTTACACTTTGACTTTCTCTTTAAAACATGCATAACTCAGCAACAACACATTTATCAATCATCCCTTTATTAACTTAATTCTTTTTCTTCAAACTTTTGGTTTTCCCGATTTCTCATTTACAATATCTAAACAAAGATTAAATGATTTGTCTTAGATTGAAAAATAAATGTTAAATGAAACTGATTATGATAATTTAATACTCTATAATTTTCAGTAAGTCCACTCGATATTATTAGTATTTTATCTAATGTCTAAGTCCACTCGATATAATTCTCAATAAATTTTCCCTTTTATAAAATGGAGTAGAAGACACATTTATTTTCTTTTCTTCGAAGCCTTTATATTTTTTTCTTAGACCTTTTTCCATATTCTACCGCTGCAAACCATGTATTCGAGAGTAGTTAAGGACATTATAAGTGGTCACTTGAAATCAGAATGCTCCAAATTTCGATTCATATTTGATTTTTTAGAAGAAAAAAGTGATTTTAGAATTTAAATCGTTCAATTTCGATCCAACGACCACTATTATCTTTGACAGAACTGCTTGTTGATTATAATGAGGGCTTGGGTCAGAATATGTGTCGCACATCCAATATTTCTTTATCCTTTGAAATATTTTCCAATAAACAAATGGCTCTTTTTTCTTTTTTACACATAGCATACGGTACCTTTCTATTGGACGTATGGTATAATTAAGGTTCATGCATCAAAAAATCCATAAAAACAACGGCAGGAATTTTGTCAAAATATTAATATAAAAAATAAGGGAAATGTTAGAAATCAAAAGAATTTTTTTTGAAAACTTTATCAAATCATTTCCTCTTTAAAATCATTAACAAATGTCCCAACGACATTTGTATATGTCGGCAGCAATTCATCAAAATCTATAATTCTGTGCGAAGTAAAGTTCCATATCCTTGAATGAATCAAAGAAAAAAAATATACGTTGAATGCCCAGATTTCTACTGTGGATATCTGGATTAAAATTAAGAATGAAATAGAATACGTAGTTGGATTCTTCAATTGTAAAATGAAGAGTCAAATAAGTTGTTAACACCGTAAATATGTCACTTTTCGTTTTAATCATTTTTAAATATCCTCTTCAAACAGTAGTCTTCAAAATGTTTTTAATTCGTCATCAAAGTTGTCCTCGTGAGCTTAACTCAATTGGTAGGGACAATGCATAATATATGTAAGGTTCGGGGTTCAAACTCCGACCACCACAAAAAAAAAAATCGTCATCATAGTTTATCCTATTTGTTAAAATAAATTGGAGAGACAGAAAATGAAAGATTGTTCAATTTTTATAAGTAGATGAAAGTAGTTGTTAAAATAAATTGGAGAGACCGAAAATGAAAGATTGTTCAATTTTTTTTAGTAGATGAAAGATTACATATTTAAAGGTACCAAAACTTATTTTAACATAGCTTTTGTGTCTATCATTTTTGTTTTTAATCCATCTATACAATACCATTTGTGCAGCCTTCAACATGGATGACCAAATTTACTAATGAAAAATATATGTGTCACCATAGTTTGGAGAGAAAAAATATTAGAGGAACTAAATTATAAAATGATATATTTATAGACTAAAGCAGATGAAACGATCAAGTCTAAATCATCATCTGCACTTCATTGTCTTATTTTATTCTATCTTTGAGTAATTCATTGTCTTATTTTATGAACACTTGAATTATGTAAACTGCATATGCCATATTTGGTCATTGATGAATAAATTAATTCAATAGTATATGAGACTGCAACCGTTATGTAATTTAAAATATGCCCTTCCACGTCGTCTAATCCCTTTGGTGTTGGAAGAATTGTAACATGAAGAAAAAAAAACCTAACTGATTGAACATTTGAGAGAAGTCCAACTCAGTAATTAAAATAAGGGAAATGTTAACTTGTGTTCTTTAAGGTACAAGTTTAGAAGTTAAATGTAGAAATAATGTATTGGAACGCGTGCATTAAATTTAATTTTTAATGTTTTAATGAATTGAATGCACAAAGTTTAAGAAAATATTTCTTTTTTTGGATTTCTTAACATGTGTCTTTAAGGTACAAGTTAACACTACCCTTAAAATAAGGATGTTTCAGGTGATTAGTCTCATAGAAAGTTTAACTAATTTAGATAGTAAGACTACTATTTGAAGGCGCATATTATATGTCAAAGATCTTAACTATTCGCAAAAATATTAATAAATAAAAAAATGAGAGGAAGTCCAACTCTGTAATTAAAATAAGGATGTTTCAGATGATTAGTCTCATAGAAAGTTTAACTAATTTAAGTAGTAAGACTACTATTTCAAGGCGCATACTAGAGGTAAAAGATCTTAACTATTCGCAAAAATATTAATAGATAAAAAAAATTAGTTTAAATTTTTTGATGTATTTCATCTAAATTTTGTTTGAACCAATTCAATCAACTTTCTTTGATTAACTTTTGTTTAAATTTATATTAGTTATTTTAATCATTCTGTAGAGTTTTTATGATAGAAGCTTATATAACAAACAAACAAATACTCTTTCTTAATATAGAACACACTAGAAGACATACATACGACAGCTAGGTGACATACTAGTTGGGACAATTTCTTTGTTTGACACAAATGGTTTAGTCAAATTGTCAATACATGTTAGTTAGTTAATTAATCAAGAAGCAAGGGAAATAATATAACTTCCCCTTTATTAAAGGAGCAGTACAGTTAGAATGTAAGTGTTTTTAACTTAATAAAAGAAGACTTTTGTATATACTGCAACAAGAAAAATTACCACAAATGAAGATGTTGGATCGTAAAATCTTCTATCGTGAAGCATTTGATTTACTTAATCATAACCAAGTCGATGGACTCACATGGGTCATGGTTTGTGGTAAACGAGCTTGATGTTTAGTCTTGAAGAATCCGAAATATCATCATATCACATAGAGAGAATTTGACATCACATATTTACCTAAAATATTAAGGTATTAATTCGTAAGGTATATGGGTGAGTGGGAAAAATTTAAAGAAGCAATTAAGGTCATGTAAGGTGCAAGACAAAGCTTGCGGACTTCACACATAAATAATAAAAAATAGCAATCTTTACACACCAAGCGGAATTGTCGACATCAGACTCATACACGTTGAAACAAAGTAAGTCATGCATAACTATTTAGTGTCGAAGACGATTAGTAGCTTAGGACACATGGCAATCATGTATGCCTATGGAAATTATCATATTTTTATATAAATAGGGATATTGGGGCACCATAATAAGGGTTGCTTAATACATTGAGAAATCATATCTAACACACTAAAATCGTATATTATATATACATGATTGAATTCGCGTTTAAACACTCTATTTGTTAGTGGTTGTTGGTACGCGCCCCAAAAAATTCAAAATCGTCTAACAAATTTGCACAACTGGTGGAACTTGTTTGAGTAAAATTATGTGTTTACAACGAGATGGAACTAATGGCTTAATGGATTATTTAGCAGATGTACTAAATGTATTGTCAAGTAGTAAACCATATAAAAGTTCGTCTTTACATAGGTTGTGAAATTCCTAATTACGATTGTGAGTCTAAATTAGAATATGTAAGAAAAGGGGGTTGTACTTGGCAATGGTTGAGTTTACCCAAATAAAGAGAAAAAGGTGCACTTGGAGTCAAAAAAGTTGTTACAAATTTCCTAATTTTTGCATTTTTTTATGATTTTATCATGAATAATGTTGCAAATTATTCTTTAAATGGTGATAGTATTAGTAGATTTTTTTTAGGGGTATGTGATTGTTTTTATTAATATGTATTTTTGTTGTATTACAATGTTATGCAATCAACAAGCAAATAATTTAAATATTTTCTTTCAACAATCTATCTGATTAAAAAATGAGAAGTCAAAATTATTTAAGCAAATAATTTAACTGCTTGGTAGTAACTAGGTCTCTTTCCTACAATCTTATAAATGGTTTTCATGACATTTAATCACAGTAGCTTGCTCCATAGTTCAGCACTGACCTTCTTTTCTCTAAAAGGCTTGCTTCTGGTCCAAGAACTAGCACTCTTCTCATAATCAGAACGCCCTAAGTTGTCACTAATTTAGGTTTTCTCCTAACCTTACAAAGGAGTGAATAAGCGCCAAATTGTTGTCACTAATTTATAATAAAACTAGACCATTGACCCATGCTCCGCACGGATCTTACCGACTAAAGAGACATCAATTTGTTTGTCCATAGTACTTGTCAAGAAAAATATATTATTCTAAAATAAAATATAGTTCTCTTATAAGCCATTTTATAAACATAAATCCACATATAAGTCTTATCATAAATATAGTTCTCGGATTAGCACATTGTGGATTAGTGTGAATTCACTAACAAATTGAGAACACTAAATTTGCACACACACACTAATCCAATTTTTAAGCAATGCAAATCTGATTCACTAACAAATTGAAGTGCTCAATCCCACTTGTGGTCAGAATCATTCAACTTAAATTAAAGATATCAATGGATGCAATCGGTGCATGCCATTCATTGTTAATTGTTATAGAATTTGATATGTTCTTCAAAAGACACCCCTAGTAGTTCTGACTTACAAATTTCATTACATATATATATCAAAATACATAAACCATATCATAATGAAAGCTTAAGTTGACCTTCATGAATATATGATATGCCCCATGCAGTTACATGACCCTTCACACTCATAATTTGCATATACAAACAGTGTTCCATTTGATCCAAGCCATGCACCAAAAAAGAACAATCATGCTTGCACTTGATTCTTTCCTCTGCTCAAATACATTTTAAAAATAGTAACGAATAAAATCACCTTAAAAGTC
>Ga0315915_1010136_pt1 | contig 10531 bp, 7 predicted proteins | sample MpolbnodulesMG_FD_207738 | JGI IMG/M metagenome (GOLD analysis project Ga0315915, IMG submission 207738) | Medicago polymorpha root nodule microbial communities from Los Angeles, California, United States - branched nodules | ecosystem: Host-associated > Plants > Roots > Nodule | place: USA... | reverse complement strand
TGTACACTTGAACAAATTGTTTAGCATATCCAATTGATTATTTTTAATACCTTGTTATTGTCAAAACTCAATAGGTGACTTGTGAAACACCCTTTGTTCCAACACTCTCATCTAGCACACATACATCCTCAACCCCATCACCATCAAACTTTAACTCATCAGGTGAATATGTTCCTATGGTTCCATCTGTTCAAGAAAGAATAGATAACCTAATTCAAAGGCACATAGATGTAGGTTAGAGACTACCTGAAGGCCATTGGGCAAGACCTGATTTCATGAATCCCATTCAATCAATTCCTCCTGACTCTGACATTCCCACTACATCTACATCAACTGAACCTCAATCTCAACCCAAACCAGCAACATAATCTAGTGATCCTTCTATTCTAGAAGAATTGGCTAATCACTATTCAGGTGAATTACCTAGTTTTAAGCCAAAATCAGAAAATGCCTCTGAAATAGCTTCGGAGGAAGTTGTTTCAGAAAGCCCCCATCAACAAGAACCTAACTTAAAAATGGCCATAAACACCTGCATTGAACTGGTCATTCACCCTGAATATCAACCATATCATCTTAATGCCACACACTCCAACATTTCATTTGGTATTGCATTAAGAAAACCGGCCAACAAGAAATCTTCCACTTCCAAAACTGGCCTCTAATGATCAACCTTCCTCACCAGAAAACCAAATCCTTGTTGTCCAACCCATAAGTGTAACCCAACCTTCAATTGAGACTACACTTAACCCTGTTGAACCTGAACAAATGATCATAGAACATGTTGTGGATGAGGTTCCCACTCAAATTGGAACAACTTTAGCCTCATCCTCATCATTTATTTTAGAACATATCAATGATCCACCTTTTGTACCTAACCAAACCCTTGCCATTGAAAGCAATACTTCGACCATCATAGACTTTGAACCCTCTTCCTCAATTACTCCTCAACTCACAGATCTCACTGTCCCTCCTACCCTGTTGCTAGACTCTGCTATATTGAAAGAGGCATGTGAACAGATCTTCATAGACCTGAACAAATTGGTGAAAACTAGAAACAACTATATACATGAGAAGGACTATGTTAGTGAGTGGACCTCTCTAAGGAACAGAGTGGAATACATGATGTGTGAACTTCATAAGCTGTCATTGGAAGCTCATGACAAAGCTTTGCTTGATCTTCAGCAATGGTTCAAAGGAGTAACTGTGAACTTGGAAGAAGCAGAGCTCAACAGAAGTCTAGAGAAGAGCAGATTATACTTATTAGACACACCTATATATCTGGATGCTTCCAACATTCTCTTATCTAGTGTACATTCTAAAAACCTAGACTTCAAGTGGTTGACTAAGCTGAAAATTCAGAACCCAGATGCTCCTATTCTTAAGAAGTTACAAGATGATCCTGTTTTGGAGAAAGAAAACACGGAGCAGAAGAAAGCCTTATTTGACGAAAAAGTCTTGGTTGCTGAACTTCAGAGAAAGATGTTTGCTCAGCAAGAAGAAGCAAAGATTAGAGAAGAAAATCCGGTAAAGGGTTACAATGAACTCAAGGAAGATATGAAAAAGCAATCAGAGAAGACAAACAACTTGATTAAAGACTTGATGGAGATGGTGAAGAAACAAGCCAAGCCTTAGATTGCACACAATTTTAGCTTGTTTTATTTCTATTTTTGTCTTTTGTTTGTGCTTCTGAATATTCATGTTTTATCCTGATTAAGTCTGCATGTTTTTGCTTCTGACAATATTTTTGCTTCTGAACATGTTTTAGGTTTATTCTTTATTTTCTCGATATGTTTTTCTCATCTTTTATTTTTGTCTTTATTTTATCTTTTTGTTGATGACAAAAGGGGGAGTAGATGTATAGTACTTATTTATAGGCTCTGAGCCCCATTAATTTAGTTTTCAAACAAGTTAAATTAATAGGACCTTCTTCTCATCTCTTAGTCTACTAATTTAATGTGAGATTATTATGAAAGTATTACGTTTTTAATGATGAATTAAATTAACATGGATATAACTCAGGGAAAGCTTACAAACCTCACCTTAAAGTACTATTAGACTAAAGGGGAGCTTACAAACCTCATACCCTTAAAGTCAACTTGTTAATTAGATTAACAACAATTGAACATTTTAAATACTACTGTTTGTCATCATAAAAAAAGGGGAGATTGTTGGAACAAAATGTGTTTAACATTACCTATTGAGTTTTGATGATAACAAGGTATTAAAAGTGTCAATTGGATATTCTAATATTTGTTCAAGTGTGTAGGACCATAGACAAATTTTTTCAATGCTTTGAATTAAGTAAAGGTTCTTGAAGAACAAATGAGAGCAATGGAATCAACAAGAAGGAATCTTGTGCTGCAAGAAAGAGGTTCTGAAGACAAGCGGTTCTGAAGAAGTCGACGTCATCAAAAGCACCTCTTCAGAAGCAGATCACCAGAAGCTGACGTCATTAGAGGTTCTGAAGATCATCAGAAGCTGAAAGACTGAAGCTTTTCAGATGTTGTTCAAATGATGATTTAATCACACCTATCATCAGAGAAGACTAGAAACATGAAGCAACGACTAATTCAAAAGGATTTGAAGACTTTGGATGCTTATTCTTTGGAGAGCGTTGAAAAAAGGCATTTGTACAAAGTGTACAACCACTATCTCCACTACTCTGTTTTTATGTTTGCTAGTACAAGAACAACAACTGTGCCTGCAACGGTGTTCCTTCAGACTTGGAATTGATTAGAAATTGCACCTTCATAGGACAATAACCAAATCAGGAAACAGATCATTGGTGATTTGATCAAGGTTCAAACGACTCTTTTTTGATGTGCTGACAATTTCCAACGTATCTTCCACACCTCTATATAAAGGAGTGAAGACCGGCTGTTTGGACACTCGAGACTCATACAACAATTTACAAGTGCCAAAAATTTGCTGAAATTGTTTCACATCAAAGTTCACATATAATTTCTTAACAACTTTCATATCTTAGAAATTCTAGAGTCTTAAGAGTCTGTATCTGATTTGTATTGTGAACACCACTGATTGTATATCAAGTGTTCAACCTCAAACAAATTTCTTTGTAATTCTGTTTGAATAGAAGTCTCTTGATTAAGTTCTTGAGCATAGGAAGTCTCTTGATTAAGTTCTTGAGCATAAGAAATCTCTTGCAGTTGTGCTTGAGTAGTTTGAAGTCTCTTGCTAGTTTTAGCAGTGAGCAATTGTGCAGGACAATAGATTAAAATTTATCAAGGTCCGAACATATATAAGAGCATCAGAAGAACAAGAGAAGCTAAAAGACTTGGTAGAAGATCTGAAGGAATGTCAACCATCAGAAGTAGAGGTGCACTTAGAAGTTGCTGAAGACTAGACTCTGAAGGTCATCAGACTCTGAAGTTCACCAGATTATAAAGATTAGGATACTCTGATGGACACGTCAGACTTTGTCTTCTTCTGAAGGTGTCACTTTCAAATAGTACAGTTTATCTTATTATGAATCACATGTTGAGTCAAATTTAAGGACAAAATGAATGAAACAGATAATTCTATTTGTAGGAATGGATTTCGAATGTCTTTTCAAATGTCATTAATCATGTCAGGAAATATTCCAACATCTTTGATTTGATGCTTCTCAACGTCTCTTAATGTGTTGGCACTCTCCAATGTCTCTCATAATCCTTGCATATATAAGGAACTGAAGACATGAAGAACAACACAAGACTCGACTATTCAAAATTGTGCTCTTACTCTATCAAATTCAAAAGTGCATAAACACCTCTCATTGTATATCAAGTGTAAAAATCAAACAATATTTTATTTGATTAAATTAGATTGTAGAAGTTTCTTTCAGTTGTGATTGAGCATTTGGAAGTTTATTGCTTGTGTGCTTGAGCATTTGTGATCATTAGTGATTATAGTGAAAATTCCATGGAAGTGCAAGGGGACTGGACTACTCCTGGATTGTAGGAGGAACCAATATAATGTTCTCTCTCTCTCTCTCTCTCTCTCTCTCTCTCTCTCTCTCTCTCTCTTTCTTTGTGATTGTTTTTATCCGCTGCACTCATACTCAGAACCATACTTATAGTCAGACTTGTGAAACACTTAGAAAAAGTTTTAAAAAGCCAACACAATTCAATCCCCCTTTCTTGTGTTTTTCTCGCCTATAGTAAATGGAAGATCCCAACAACTTTCTTGGTGAATTAATTGGTGGCTGCCAACATCGAAAATATCACGCTCTCGGTGACATCGTTGCTCGATCAACATGTTTGGATCCAGATCGAAAACATGCTTTCCATTTTTTCCATAATCATCTTATATCTTTGGATTGGGCTTCTATTATTTGGTGTTTTGCCATTCCTTCTTCGTACTCGTTTATTTATTGAAGCGTAACGCGTTGGAAGCTTCCAACTGAATAAAATTCAAGGTTATGTGGTTGCATGGTTGTTTCCATTTGTGTGTTGTGCTACACTACTAATAAGACTTCCTCCCATTTGTTTCTAACGTGTAATTTTTCTATGAGTTGGTCACAATGGTTGGGGAAAAAAATGAATTATTCTATTAATTAGCCTCCATAGCTAACATTCTTGATTAAATCCTAGTCCATTGCAGCTCTCAGTTGTGTGATGTTTATGTTGCTGCCATTGTGCATATAGTTCATACTATTTGGATGGCGAGGATTATTTTACGTTTTAGCTTTGACTGAATCTCACTAAATGCGGCGAAAGCTAAAATTGTTTTTTCAGTTGCTTTGAGTGGTAATATTTCAAAAGGCAATTATTTACCGTGCATTTTAGATAATTTATTCATGGAAAATTCCATGGTAGCTCCTAGTTATATGCGCTTCATAAGTATCATTCTGCTAATTTTGAAACCTCTAACCTCATCCTGGATCAAGGTAAACATTGATGGTTTTGTGCTTGGTTTATAGGCCTTTTGTGGTGGTATCTTCCGTGACAATAAAGGCTACCCAATATATATTATTAAAAAAGGGAATATATATATATATATATATATATATATATAAAAGAGGAGTGGGCAAACCAAAACTCTCAAAAGGCCAAAATAAAATGAACAACCTAAGTTAAACGATAATTAGGCAAACCATTACGATCTCGAAAGTTCTCCAACCAAAACCGAGGTATAATATTGGACCAAACATCGCCAGAAATAGTGTATAATAGTGTATTAATTCTAAATTAAGATTGATCACTAATATGGAAATAAGAATCATACACTATTGACTTTTTGTTGGAGAACTACAACATGAAATTATAGGTAGAGAATGTTTTGCACAACTCACAATTGAAAGTGAGAAAAACACAAGAAGAGGGTCGAATTGTATTGACATTTTCTGAAAGCTTTTTTAAGTGTTTTTCATAATTAGAGTAAGCAATAAGAGAATAAAGGATAAAGACAGAGTAATCAGAGTCAGAGATAGAGAGAGACAACATAACAGTTTATCCTGGATCACCCCACAATCTGAGGATACATCCAGTCCCCTTGTACTTCCAATGGTTTTTTCCACTATAATTGCACAAGATTACATTTTGCTCAAATACACAGTAAGAGACTTCTCTACCTCACACAAAAGGACTTATACAATCAGAGTTTAACAAACAAAAGAGATCGTGTTTACACTTGATATACAATTAGAGGTGTAACTAACTTAAAGAACAAGTGACTTCTAAACACTTGCGATATTCTAAGATTTAAAGTTTGTAAGAATTTTTCTAAGTCTTTGAAGACTTTTGAATTTTACAGAGATTTTGCTCTTGTAAATTGTTCGATGTGTTGCGTGTTCTTCAAACTACCCAAGTCCTTAAACATGAGAGAAATAATAAAGAAGGTATTTGATGATTGCCACCTCATGAAATTCGTCCTTTAGAAGCTTGATCGGATTTTGAAAACATTGCCTCAATTGGATAATGTCGTTAAATAGTAATTGAGAAATCTTTTCTTGCATAAGGAATGATCTGTTACATTCTCTTTGCCTTTGACTTTCTTTCTTTGTTTATGCACGTGATCAGAAGAATACAAATTGTACTTACTAGATCTTGAAAACAGTCTTTTTTCATAAAAAGACAAAATTGGTCAGAGTCACCAGACTGCTGATGTCATCAAAACTTGTTTCCTTAAGAGGCTGAATCAATCTGAGTTTGCATTCATCAATCTTCATGACTCCTTCTGATCACAGTGTTGACTTTTTGTTAACCTTTCCGTAAATCAACTCTAAAGTCTTCAGAAGTTCCCAATGCTTTTCTTGTGTACAAAAATGTTTTCCTTTGTGCTTAGAGCTTGATGTATCAGATTCAATTTCGACCTTTAAGTTAGAATTTAATTATGTGGTCCTGCATACTTGATCACACATTTGAGTACCAAATTATTCTTTAATACATTGTTATCATCAAAACATAAGAGACATTGTCCAAAAATCCATTTTGATTCAACAACAATGTGTGAAGGACTCTCTCAATTTAACTTATCTCTTGTGGCTTATAAAAAAAAAGTTGCGGTTTGACTGGGTTAAAATTTAGAGTTTTATTTTCTTAATACTGTTTTCCGTTATAATTGTTGAACCAAAAATTAAAACAAGAAAAGTCAAATTGTAATAAAAATATAAATAATATTATGCTTCCTCGGCATGATTGAGAGGTGGATTCTAGGGTGAGGGATCAGTTAAGTCCCTCATCGGTGGACCATAAAAGTAAAACCGTTAGATTAAATTAATGATTTAGATCAATTGAATATAAAAATGAGAACATCTACAATTTTCACACTGTATCAACTGCTACCCATGTAACTTCTCATATCTTCACCAACATCGTTAATACATGTCTTTTTTGGGTGATGAACATCATAATTCATAATACATGTTTAACTGCTCTTGTTACGGCAACCGCATCTACTACCAACTTATAGTAGTAACTTCTAATGTCTTCAACAATTAAATTCTTTCTCGTCAAATTTAAAAGAGCCCTCAATAAATTGCACAACTGAAGTACCTTGCAAAAAATCTAAAAATTTTAATTAAAGTTTTTCCGATTGAATCACGACATGTACGTGATAGGGAGAGGTAGAGGAAGAGGTGGGGTCGTGATACAGTGTAGAAATTGTAGATGCTCTTATTTTTATTTTTAAGGGATCTAGATCATTAATTAAATTTAACGGTGTTATTTTCATAGCCCATCAGTGAGGGACTTAATTGATCACCCACCGTAGAATCCACCTGATTGAGATGGAATATTAAAAACAACAAAAGAAAAAACCCGATTCCACTCATATGATAGTCACCAATAATATTACTATTAATTATAAAACAATTCAGCATGTGTATTCATTCTTAAAAAAAAAAACATGTGTATTCATATTTACAACATGATGATTCATTGTTCAAAGAAACGGTATAACTAAAAAACTTAATATGCACTAATGTTTTTTATTTGAAAATAAACAAGTATTCTTCTACCCAAAAACCGTAGACTTTTATTTCTCCTACGCACTCAAAGATACAAAGTTTTTTCTTTATTATTTTTTTTATCAGGTCGTCTAGTGACTTGATTCACACACATTGTGTTTGGAGAATCCGATATTCAAACACCGACCTCTATAGATAATTTTTATGATAGTTACCAACCTGAGTTACAATTATATGACCATTATTTAGATTTTTATATAATATATACTATAAGTGTGAATATAATTTTTTTTTTAAAAATTAACATAACCTTTTCACAATTAATTATAAGTAAGCATTTTTAAGATATCTTGTAGGTTGTTAGAATCTTCGACACACATACTTTGTTTGGTAAACATAGCGGATACTGATAAGTTAGCTAATAATTTATAACTTATAATTGATGGTTGATGGTGTATAACTGATAGCTTATGACTGATTACTGATATTTGATAAGTTAATTGAAGTGTTTGGTATAATTAGCAGTTCAACTAACTGATAAATGTTAAATGACGTAAAAGGACAAAATTAATTCATAGTAAAATTTAAATCAATCAATTTGTTTCAAATTTGTTTTATATTTAATTCATGATAAACAACATTTTATTTTAAATTTATTTCATTTCAGATTTTATACTTTATAAAAAATAATCAATCCATAATGTTAAAAACAAAAATGTTAAAAAAAAACACTCGAACACTTAGATGAGAGGACACAATTATCTTCTTGCTTAACCAAGGTCATAGATTCAAATCTAGCCTTGGATTTGCAACATCATTACAACTCTTAGGGAGAGTTGGAGCCAATTTGAGAGATTAATATCCGCAAGTTGCAAACAGATGATACAAGTTTACGCCAATAATTTTTTTTTAAAGGAAAAAACAAAGACAAGTTATATATATATGTATATGTGTGTGTGTGTGTGTGTGTATATAAAGAACAATTGAATTTTTTTAATAACAAGGGTAAAAAGGGAATAAAAATGATAAGTTATAAGCTATTAGATAGTGAAATAATCTATAATCTCATGGTGTAAAGACCGTTACCAAACATGTCTTTTTTGTCAGATGAGTTTTGAAGCTTTAAGCTAACCTTTTGGCCTTGCCAAATAAACCCATAATAGATTGTTGAATCCGAAATCCTGTTTCTGTGACCATTTTTCGTTTATAAGGATGTTCTAATATTTATTCAAATTTTTTTAAGAATAATATTTATTCAATTTTAATAAACTTTGGGGTCGACTTTATTATTTTCTAGCAACACTCAAATTTTAGGTTGTCTCAATAAGATATATGATTGATGAACATGATGCATAAATTATAATGCTAATTAAAATAAGAAGTTCATCATAATCATAATATTCACAATTTATACTCACAAGAACTTATTTTTATTTCCCATAAATTCATGAACACAACACAAGGGTTTATCTTAAGAGAACTTAAGATAAGCATGATTCTGACTCCCACCATTGGTTCATGTGTAAGTAACATCATATATCATGATTTATATAAAAATCACGAAGACACTGCTTCACCATAGCCTTGATCTTTGTATATGAAGTTTTCACTTCATTAGGATTAGAGTGATCAGTTGCATCGTATAGCCTTGAGATCTCAATATACACCTCCTCCTTCCTTTCAACATCGTAAACTTGGTCCAACATATCAATAAGTTTTTGAATCAAATGTTTCAAAGAGTGAGACTTCTTTCCGGGGGAGGATGTCACACGCCTCATGGTGAGATCTTTCACCTTCATGCTCTCCATTTTGCGAAAAGCCATGATTTCTTCACCTCCTCTTAGGAATTATGGTAAATATTGTGAGAATAGATTATATACGATACCTCTATTTATAAATGCAATCGATAAGAAGTTTATTAATATTTTTAATATTTAATTGAAAATATATCATAAAATATATATTGACTTGAAATTAATTGTGTATTTTTTATTGTTTTATTTTTACAATTTTTTTAAGAAAGGACGTTTAAATCTTGAATGGAATGATTTTTGCTAAGATTTTATTTACACTCATGCCAAACTATGAATTATGATGACTCCATTTCTTAAAAATAACATATTAAAAATATTTAAAAATAATCTAACTACATTGGCATATCATTTTAGAGATGGTAGATTTATTGGAAAAAATTAAAATACTAAATCTTATAATTTATTAAATATTACAGTCAAAACATATTTATTATATATAATATTTGATCATAAAAATAGTATTATTGTAAATGTAATTGGAGTTATTGATATTTAGTCAAATCTATTAATAAAACCATCTTATGTTACAATACTATACAAATCCACTCAAAATATTTTTCTATATTTATTATTATACTAATATTATAATATTAACGTTAAGTTTTTCTCTCTTTCAAATAGTCAAACAATCAAACTCATACAGGCTAACTTCTAAAATAGCGGAGAATTGATGGTTCGAACTTATGTTCCAACATATTTAATAACCTAGAACTGTTAACCATTTTTTAGAGATCTTTTAAGCATCCTATTTGTACTTAGGAAACATACACATGTCTATGGGTCCGTTTGGATTACTTTATTTTACAGCTTATATAAAACAACTTATGCAAATAAATAAGTTTTTATGTATTATTTATAAGTTTTTAAGGTAGTCTATGAAAAAACAGTTTATGAAGATACGATTTTCATTAGTGGGAGCTTATAAATTAAAATAAAAATTTATTTATTTACATAAGCTATTTTTCATAAGCTCAAAATAAGCTCAAACCAAACGGGGCCTATATGTCTATCGATTTATGCATACTTCAGTTTTAGAATTAGTGAAGAGTTGTCATCCCGTTGAAAACATAGAAATCGGGAGTTGTTATGTGATAGGTGAACTTGAAACTTTGTGTTCTTTAACTTTCTTATTTTAGGTGAACATAAAACTTTGTAGGAGAAAATACCGGGATAACTTATAATCCCCGCAGACGGCGCCACTGATCGTACCTGATCAGAAGGTCATTGCTGATGCGGTGCTTTCATGGTGGTTATGAGCAGTTTCTGTTAACTGGACCAGTGGGAGGGTGTACGTGTACTTGCAAACACT
>Ga0315915_1010132_pt1 | contig 10538 bp, 7 predicted proteins | sample MpolbnodulesMG_FD_207738 | JGI IMG/M metagenome (GOLD analysis project Ga0315915, IMG submission 207738) | Medicago polymorpha root nodule microbial communities from Los Angeles, California, United States - branched nodules | ecosystem: Host-associated > Plants > Roots > Nodule | place: USA... | reverse complement strand
GAATATGGAGAAATCTTTCAAATTTTTTAAAAGAGTAGTTTTTTAGAGGATGATAAATTAATGCATATGATTACTATATTTTTAATTTTAAAAATATTATATCAACATAGATTAAATTTGAAGAATTCGTATAAACCCCTCAAAATCCTCATCCAATACAATTTTTTAGTTCCCCAAATGATGAAAGTTTTGTATTATGAAGAAAAGTTAACCTCTCAAAGTCCTCCTCTCCCATTTTCCTCTATTTCTTCCACTTACTCATTCCTTTTTTCCCAAGCCTTCCCTTCTCTTCCCCTCCAAACTTGCAAACAAAGCCTAAGGGAAACAAGTTAAAAAGCTAAAAAAATAGTAAAAAATATATTGAAAAGATAATTTTTAAAGCTTTAAGATATTAAATGCATGATTTTTTAGATTATATTAATGTACTTAGTTTTTAGATTATATTAATGTACTTAGGTTCTTAACATCTGCCTAAAGGATAGTAGAGTTTTCTTTGTAACTTTTGTAGAAGATTGATTTATTATTACACTCAAAATGTGACTACCATTAATTTTAAGTAAGACCAAGTTTAGATGGAAAATTTTGGAAGGGAAGAGAGGTGAAACTAATTTTACTTTTTTCTTTACGCATTCTTTTCTAAATTTACGAACGTACAAATGTTTCTTAAACTCAATTAAATACGGTTGAAATGTTAATTTTACGATCAGTTATGATTTTATTTTTTAAATTTTTTTAAAATCCCAAATATAATAAAAATTTAGACCTTAAAAATTCTCAATCCAAACATTTTATCTAGGTGGCGATAATTCATAATGAACTTGAAGTCGCATTTTTTCGATATTTTGATGATACTTTTAATTGATTATTTTATTTTGGTCCTTAACCTCGTGGTTTTTAACGGAAATGGTTATTAGTAATCCAGAGTTTAACCTGAATGTAAGTAAAGCATGGTCAGTAGTAATTGATCCAACCATTTAAATTTAGGTTCTTTCGAACGATTTATCCTTAATTGAAACTCATTAATCACTTAAGTTCAACCACTTAGTTTGATAAGTTTTTTATTTGTGTACCATTCATGGGTTAAGCTGATGGTGTTGGCTTGAGATTTTGGAGTGTGTTCCTCTCAAGTATGAGGCTCAATTCTCCCGATTTCAATTTTAGTGGGCTAGTTTGGCTTCTTAAAAAAAATTGTACTTTTGAACTAAGGAAATAACGTAAGGTTTGAGGAACATTACTAGTTCCTTTGTGCAAAGGAAAAGGAAAATTCTTCATTAAAGAGGATACAAAAACATTACACAGTGATACTAGTTTGATTACATTGTAATGTTCACAAGAAAGAGCACGTTCAAATTTTGGTTTTAAAATCTTAACTCATCAAAATGAAACGTACACTTTTGAAGAATTGTTGATTTTCCAATCAATGATTATAATCCCATAATTTATTTTTTAAAATGCAACTTTCACTTCTAAGAAGCTGAGTTCTTAACATCAAGATACATATTTTGCAAGAAGAGTATGCATACATACCAAATATTAACACAATGAGAGGACTTAGCAAAAGCAATCATAATGTATACCAAAGAAGGACTTAGCAAAGCAAAATACATAATTTGCTCATCAAAAATTACATTAAAACAATGAGAGGTGGACACCAAACCTAATATAGGCAACCTAAAATTTACAAGAAAAAAAAACCCTCAAATCACTATACAAGTCTCTCCAATGTTCATAAGCTCTGAGTGACACCAGACCCGACACTGACACTTGGTCTAACATGTTTAGGATTGAATAACAAAAGACAAATGAAGTTGAAAACTTCTTGGCTTCAATGAAGTATTGAAACTTATGTACATATACTCCTAATATGAGAAGCTTTATTAGTGTAATAAATCACTTTGAGTTATATGGTTAGTGATTCACTAAAATCAATGAGATGGAAAATAAACAAATGTGACTTCCTTAGTCTGAATCCTTTGAAATACTGTCTTCCTCATGAATGTTGCTTCTCATTCTTCCAGGTTTCATGGCAATTGGGAAAGGGACCTGTGTTACTAGCAAAGTTAGTAGCCAATCCATAGTAATTTCCTTGATCTTAGTATAGTAATAGTATACAGTATTTTTCTTATAAACAGCGAAACAAATCATGATAATAATTAAGTAATATGGAAACTAATCTTAGGAGATAAGTATCAGTTTTGTACCTGATCACCAGTATTAGTACCGGTTTTGTAAGGATGAGTTTGACTAAATATTAAAACCTAATAAAGAATGCAAGTAGCGTAACTGATGAATAGATGTTAAGGAAAATTTATACCTGATCGCCAGCATTTGGACCATCAGTGTCGATGAGGATAGGCCTGCAGCGCTTATCCTCGTTCATCAAGCTTGAATTCTGGAAGTGAGCAACGAGAGCTGCTTTTCCTTGTATGCGAGCATATGCGAGTGATGCTACTTTCTCACTGTTGAATTTTTCCCATTTTTTTCCATTGAACCCCTGCAACAATTGCATCACAAGCTTTAGTCTATCGATACAGGGTGTGTGTGTCTGATGTATGTGATTAATTTTAGCCTCAATCATTATCATTTTCTGCGTCTAACCTGATAGAATGGTACAATCAAGCTAGGACTAGTCATGTTGATGAATGCATATCCCACATTGCACTTGTTCTGCAATCAATGTTGATTCCATGTGAATAATTAACAAAAATATAAGGAATGCCAAAATAAATTAAACATTGAAAGAGAAAAGCACTTACTCTGAAATCAATTGGTAGATACACAAAATCATAAGCTCCTTTATGGTGTTCATCGATTGCAGTCAACAGCATCTTGGAAGTATACCTGCAAATGATCAAAGTCGTAGTCAAGAGAAATGAGATTTTAAGAAAATGATTTAAATTATAGAGAATATGAAAAACATTGATACTACTTACTTGTTAGGAATGTTCTTAATCATAAGTGTTGTTCGGTTATCTTCGCCCCTTTTGATGCAGTCAATATCAAGTTCATACCGTTTCATGTCAGCCAAGTTTGACGCGCCAACATTTCTACGGCTTCGAATGCGTTTGTAAGTATCAAATGGATTAGTCATATGGTTTCTACCAGGAAACACCATGCCTCTTTGGTTATGGACGTTGAGTCCGAAATGAGGGAACATGTTATGAGGAACAAAGTCAACACAATGTGGTGTTATAGGTTCAGCTGCATAGGTATATCTTCTGTCCCAAAAAGGAGGTGATTGAATATGATGGTTATTTGTTGGTAAAACAGTGGTTATCATATGTGATGGTGACATAGGAAGTTGGTTCAATCTTTGCAGGGTAGGTGCTGCATAAATCCCATCGAAATATGACGGTGAATTCGGCCACATTGTTCGAGGAGGCGGATAGGAGTTGCTCCATTGTTCATGATGGACAGGAAGTGTGAAGCCTGAGCTTATATTAGCAGAGGAATTTGAAACTGAAACAATAAGAAGGCAAGATCTCTGACCATTATGATTGATTGATGGTATAAAAAAAACTTTGCACTGACGATGTATATGAATTAAACGAAAAACAAATCACTTAGACAGGAAACAAAATTACTACACTGATTATTCTCAATTGCACTTTTGTTGACTTACCGCATTTATCAAAATCTATGAAGGGTCCATTGGCGTTTACTTGACAAAACTGCATGTTATCTATTATTTCCGGTGTTTGGAGATTGATGTTTGCAGCCTCTTCATGAGGATTGTGGTGAACACTGCTAGTAAAACCATGACGCCGTTCGGGGAGGGAATGAGGATGAGAAGTTAAAGCAGCTTGAGCATCAAAGTTCAACTGGCCTGGTGAACTAGATTCAGTAAATTCACATTGGTTTCCAACTGATTTAGCTTTGATTGGAGACGGTAACATGTTCGGAACACTTGAAGAGATACCATTCAAGCCTGCTTCCAATATTGCACAAACATCAGTGGAGGAAAACATATATAACTTTGCTTCTAAATTGATAATTCATGAACATGTTCTCTACCTTGGAAGCTAGTTGATGGCTTAAGAAGAGGACTCTTATGATGAAGACAGAGGTTGCATTCTTGTTTGAATTCGGGATGCATCGGTTGAATGATATTGCTGAAAAATAAAACGAAAGAAAAATTAGTAGACACTTTTAGGAGTTTTTCATCTGTTTGCTACGGTTCTTTTCAGAAATGAGAATCTGGAAGAAGAAAAAATGCATACTTAATGTGATAGTAGTAATTTTCCATGCAAAATGAAACTGATATTTGCTATGTAACAGTAGCAAAAATAAAATTGAGAAAACATGTGCCGAGAAAAAGCACAGTTGAAAGTTTACAAATTACAATACCTTTTTGAGTTTATTGATTGGCTTCGATCAATCTTTAACCTCTTCATGATAGTATCATTTCTATTTATACCATGGAGAGCTGCATCTGCAGCTCTAAAATTGTAAAACTCGATCAACTTGTGACGCTGACTATGAGGGTTTTCATGAATCTGCAGTTGTTCAGTAAGGTTAACCGATCACATATAAATTATCTTGATCAATATTTATGTAACTGTAACAGATGAATTTGTAACCAAAATTACCTCTTTGATTCCTCCATAAACATTAAATATATGGTGAAGTTCAGTATTTGGAATTGATGAATCATATAAAAATACTTCAAGTGTTCCCTGATTCACACCTATTTTGGAAGGACTATCCTGAGAAATTTGTAAGACAAATAGGAGTTATTGGCAAACTTTATACAAACATTACTCTAAGTGTTACCTTATGATGTATTAGAGTCTGAGCACAGTTCAATGTAGTATTATCAAAGTCCAATAAGTCTTTGTTTGGATAAACAACTTAAGTAAACACTTATAGCATAATAGCTTATCGTATAAGTGCCTATGTATAAGTTATTTCTACAACAAAAGATAAGACAAATTCAACCTGTTTTCTTATACACTATAAGTTGTTTTCATAAACTATCATGTAGAGGTTATAAAAATAAGCTGAAAACAACTTATGGACATTCATTCCATAAGTTTACACAAACAATCTCACAAATACTTATATCAGTAGATAAACTCGGATAAATAAATTGAAACAAGCTCTAACTATTAGTAGTTACTATCACAACTGATTCATGCAGACATATAAAAAATAATTAAGACTAAGTTTCAATAAGGAAATAAAAATGTGGCATCCAACCTTTGGAATAGAATAATGAATGTCGAATTTCCTGCGGCCGAAGAGTCTATTTTGGAGTGCTCTCATTGCATTTTGGGCAGCTCTGATATCATAATATGATATCATAGCATCCCCTAGATGCTTGCAAGCTCTATCAAAAGTGTGAACATCTCCAAATTGCTTCAAAAAGAAGAAGAAAATAAGTTATTTAAATATGAAGGAAATGTCTATACAAACTAAAGAACAAAGAAAACAAGAAAAAGCATACCTCAAAAAGAGCTTTCAATACAGAATCTTTAACATCACTATCGATATTTCTCACAAATAATGTTCTAGAAGGATGTTCACCATAAGGGTTTTCTCCGGCGATTGAGCTATTACGAACTCCACTGATGATTTCAGAATTCCTTTCAATAGAGGATGGATTTTCAACATCTCCAAGATCAAAACCTCCATTACTACTGAAAAGGTCTAGTTCATCTATGTCATCGCCATTGCTATCACAGATGATGTAGTTGTTCCCATCGGTCACTCCAGAAAGTAAATCATCCTCGTCCGGGAGTAGATTTCCAATTATTTGAGCCTCGAGTTCTTCAAGAGAGTCAGAAAGCTTCTCTTCCTCATAATGTGATGCAACTGTATCCACTGAATGTCCATATGAAGCATTATTCGCAGATAATCGCACTACACAAACAGAAGCATACAAAGACATAGCAGATTAGCCAACAATTTTCACAAGAATTTTTAGCATACAATTTCGCAAAGAAAACTCACATTTCTTGCTGAACAAATCTGACAGAGAACTTGAGAAGAGGCTGCTTTCGTGCCGAGAGACAATTATATCATCTTCTTTACTATCTTCAAAGGGTTTTATTCCTTGATCAGAATCTACATGACATAACAACGTCAAAAAATAATTGAATGTGCCATTTTTACCAACAAAGTAATGCATCAATGCATGTCTATGACCTTATTTCTACACAATCATAACAAGAATCTATATCATAATACAAAGGAAACTTTGAAAGTAACTACCAATTTTGGTTGAACGTTTTTCTGTACAAATTTGCCTTAACAACACGACCCTTTTCCAATTTAAGTTTAAATATATAAAACATGCATAGATAAATATGTTCCAGTAATGTAAATAATATGAAATGCAACAAAATATATATATACAACGAAATGCAATAGAAAAATAGACAGACGGACATATTAGTTTCGTCTTTCAGCTAGTAATACTTACCATGGCCTTTGGAAGGTTTGTCTGATTTCCACCATCCAGCTTGACTCTACATATAACAGAAAGAGAAAATAAGAATAATTAAGGACTTAAAATACTAGCATTGTTATCTGTCTAATATAAAATAGAATATATATTAACAAGAAACAATAAGATACCTCAGTAGAAGAACAAGAATCTTCAGAGGAAAACATTGATGAAGAAGAAAAACATTTGAAATCCATTGTTTCACAAGGCATGATTATTCTCAAAATGTGCAGATATATGTAACCAAAAAGTAAACTTATAAACTTGTTATATATATCTTTTGATCAAAGCTTAGAACGGTAGAGTAGTCAATTCAGTAGTTTTGCTTCCTAAAGATGAACACTACAAAGAACAAACAAAACTTGTAAGCAAAATCTTCCAAGTTATCACACAATTATAAAGAATAACTTCAAGATTGTTATGTCTTAAAAAATACTTAATTAAGAAAGATTATGAAAAATAAAGACACATTAAACTAAAATAAATAAATACAATCATGCAACCTGTAATCAATCCACTAAAGTGGAGGTAGCAATCACACATTGACACATCATAATACTAATTGTAAAATCCACTAATATTGTAAAAGATTAACAAGATCACAAACATCACGAACTAATATTAAATCATTAATAATATTAGATTTAATTAGATTATCACCCCAACAAAAACAACCAAATAAAAAAAATCATTTCATTCTTATAGATATGAATAAAAAAAAGTTCAAAGCAAGATTAACTATATTATTTTATTAATAATAATCTTAACTATTTATCATATAGACATAAATAGATAGAATGAAATAATAAGTAGTTAAGGGTATTTGAGGAAATATGAAAAGCAACAAAACTTTTTCTTATAAGGTCAGAGGATTCCACGCGTTCGAAACATCGATGGTTGTTGTACGGTTCAAATTCAAGCTTAGTATTTTAAATTATATAAAAATAAAAAAACTATAAGTTTGTCGTTGATCAAACGTCCATAGATGTATTGAATGCGTGAATACGAGATTAAAAAGAAAAATGATCGCATAGAATTCAAATTCAAAAAATAACGGAGGGAATAATAAATACATTAAAAGCATGCATGTCATAAAAATAAAAAAAACATGAAAAGTAAATGTACGTACAAATAGAAAAGTTGAAAACCAAAGCAAAAGCACAAAGCTTATTGAAAATCTTGTTAAGAAATAGCAAGAATGGAAGATGATTATATATATGAAATATGAAGAAGAATTGAGAGAGAGAAAAAGAATAAATTAAGGAATAAGGCAAGATGAGAAGTTGCAGAAAGGAAGGATCTTTGGATAATGTGTGCCGTACAAGATCTTCAATCCAAAGCTTTTTCCTGCAATGCACGTTAACCCCTTAATCAAGTTATTTAACTTCTTAACTCATCTTTAAAATTCAGAAACTGGGTTTGTTAAGGTGTTGCCGGTGCCGGAACTGTGAGTTTTCCGGCGAGTAGGTGAAGTGACTTGGTAGTTATTAAATATTGTTTGTCAAGTAGTTTTTTTTTAGCAAGTTTGTCAAGTAACTCCGTGGTAAGAAAATTGTTATTTCAATTTATTTATTTATTTTTTCTAGTAGTCTAGTGGCTAGAGCTCACACAATTTAATTGTGGAGAAGTGGAGTGTTCAGGGTTCAAACCCCAATTCTTACATAAAATATGCAATATCTCTACCAACTGAGCTAAGTTTACGGAGATTTGTTATTTCAATTTTATTACATAGTAAATGTGTCAAATCTTTTTTTTTTTGGAAGGAATGTGTCAAATCTCTGCCATGCCACTTACAATAAATCATTCTTTGGACAATTTTGTTTTATTCATCACACTCATTACACCCAATTTTAATTAAAATTAAGTATGACAATACCAAAATTGTTTATTTACATATAAATTTTTCAAATTTCATTTTTCATCATCACTCTAAATCTTCACCTCCTCTTAGTCGCAAACATTTAGGGATATGAAATCAATCACAACGAAATATTAAAAGATTAAAAATGTTAAATAGTGTCCTTATAGCATTGGTTTAAAGAGGAATGCTAGCAACACTCTCTTTTAAGCACTCTCTCTAGCACTCACTCTTTTATTAGGTGAAATCAATGTGGGATCTACACTTTGGAAATGGAACCCACATATGGTGGTGGGACATACAATGATTTTACCCAATAAAAGAGTGAGTGCTAGAGAAAGTGCTCAAAAGAGAGTGTTGCTAGCATTGCTCTTGGTTTAAAAGATAAAAATAGAAATTTTGTATTGGAAAATGGTGAACAATGATGAATTTTACTTTTTAAAAGTTACAATATTGTTGAATCCAATGCAAACCTACTACTTTTGATTTCCTTAACAAGTGTCCTAGCATAACCCTTAAGAGATTGAGTCACAAGGTGTAACCAAAATTTTGAGGGTGTTTTGGTTATTATGAGGGTGTAACCAAAATTTGATAAGGTGTGAGTAGAAATTGTTAAATCTTTGTCGCGTTGTATATCATTAAAAATAGGTAGTGTTGATTTATTTAACATTTGTGGAAAATATTTTATTCCCAATTTTCACAATAATATTGTTGGCATGTTTGATTGTTTGAACAAGATGGAAGATACTATAGACTATTTTATATTCTGTCTAAATTGACGAGTTAGCATTATACGGTGATTAATTATGTATTTTTACCTTATCTTATTTATATGTTTAAGATAATAGGATATACTCATGAGAACAACATTCAGAGTGATCTTTTTTCAACATTCACTCTAACATTCACTTTTTTATTGACAAGAATGTATGTGGGTCTCATTTTTAAAATGAGCCACACATTAGGTGATGGGACCCACTATGTTTTACCTCATTAGAGTGTGTGTTGAAGAAGCACTCCTCTATGAACAAGTAAGATTAAATAATTGAATAAAAATAGATAAAATATGAATATCGCACGCTTTTATTGTATTTAATATTTGATGCACATGGAATCTATTAATGTAACAACCCATTTTTTGCTAGGATTAGTTTTATTTATTTATTATATGTGTTTGTATGTGATTATTTGCTTGTTTGTGTATTTAATTTGTGATTAGTAGATTTTTAACCTAGAATGATATTTTAGTCATTTTTAAGACTAAGGGTATTTTGGTCATTTGGTGAGTAAGGGTAAATTAATAATTTTAGCAGCGGTAAAATAATGAGATGTTTTAATGAGTTAGGTGTGTAATAACTTTTTAGAATTAAGTAGTAATAGTTTTGAGGCTCATTATGAATATAGTGACCCTAGCCCATTATTGCGGTATAAATAGATAACTCAAGAGAGGAAATTAGGGTTTTGTCATTCATTCATACGTTCTCACAAATAGATAGGCTAGAGATATTTTGAGAGAGAAGTGAAGAATAGAAGAGAATGAAAAGACTCATTTGAAGATAGTGAAGAGGAAGCTAGGAATCAAAGGGGAGAGTGAAGATTTGCTTAGTTTATGAAGATTTGAGGTAAAGGGAATAGGTTTGTTCTACTAAATAAGTAGTAATCTACTTTTTCACTTACGGGTCATAATTGTTTTGTTTGATTTGTGAAAATTATGATTATGTGTGATGAAATTCGTGCTTATAATTGATGTGTAATTATGGGTATGTTGAAATTTGTGGAATTGAAGTGTTTATAGTTCAAGTTCATGGTTGGTGTTTGAAATAAGTTGGTTTATCAATTTTAGCTTAATTGTGTGAAAACCATGAATTTTGCGAATGATTATTGTTCAAACATGCTTCAAATCACTCATTAAATGTTTAGGTATATTTGTATGTTGTTGGGTTTTGAATTGTTGGTGTTGTTTATGAAGTTTGGATTGAATTGTGGAAAAATGAGTTTTTGGTGAAAAATGAGTTTGATTTTGAATTTATAATGAAATGATGTTATGAACTTATGCTTAAAAGTGTTTTGATTGTCCTTTGTGTTGGAATAAAGGGTGTTTCGCAAAATCACCTCTTAAGTTTTGATGATAACAAGGTATTAAAATTATCAATTGGATATGCTAAACATTTGTTCAAGTGTACAAGATCTTAATCAAAGTATCATTCATAGAGATTCTGATTGAACAAGTCA
>Ga0315915_1010131_pt1 | contig 10538 bp, 10 predicted proteins | sample MpolbnodulesMG_FD_207738 | JGI IMG/M metagenome (GOLD analysis project Ga0315915, IMG submission 207738) | Medicago polymorpha root nodule microbial communities from Los Angeles, California, United States - branched nodules | ecosystem: Host-associated > Plants > Roots > Nodule | place: USA... | reverse complement strand
CACCTGTTTTCCCCATTTTTCGTTTCCCCCCTTTAAAAAACATCCAGACACAACTAGCAAACTGGTCACGAAAAAACAGTGAATAAAAGGTTTTCAGCCATGTTTCAACTACTTCAAGAGCAAACCGACATGTTAGATACAAACATACCTGCATATCAGTCGAAGGATTCCAATCAGGGTCAAAGATGATCACTCTATCTGCCCCAGTAAGATTTGTCCCCAACCCCCCAACTTTGGTTGTTAAAATGAAAACAAAAATCTCACTGGAGGCATTAAACTCGTCCATTAAAGCCATTCTCTGTTTTACAGGAGTGAGACCATCCATTCTCCGGTAAATATGTCCACAAGTGGTCAAATATTTCTCAAAAATGTCAAGCATTTGTTGGGTTTGAGTAAAAAGAAGAACACGGTGGCCCTGCTCCTTCCAAACATTAAGCACTTGAGCTACAACTTTCATTTTCCCACTGCGTTCAGGATTTCCATAATCTGGATTGCTGAAGGCCTGTTCCCTTTCAAGTAGGTCTGGGTGATTGCAGATCTTACGCATCACATCAATTCCATAAAGTGAATTCCTGCCTCCATCCAATATTTCCTCCACCTCGGTGCTTGCCAAAAATGCTCTATAAGAAGATACTTGCTCTGGTGTAAGGCTGCAAAACAGAACGTGCTCAGTTTTCTTTGGAAGCTGAGCGTTTACATCAGCCTTCATTCGCCGGAGAAGATAAGGCATAATTAAATCACGCAGCACCACCGCACACCTGTAAACAACAAAATAATATTCAAATTATTTGTTATGTTGGGGGGCATAAAAAACAAACTCAATCCCTATATGAACTATGCCAACAATCTAGTTAAAAACATTCATCTACAAGCTTTGTTAACTTAATTTTTCCTGTACATCCTAGGATCTCAATAGGTGAATGTGTTGTTATTGATAACTAATTGAATTTTATGTTTGAAGGATTACAGTTTAGAAATCCAGGGAAAGTATTTCCAGTTTATGAGCAATAAAGACTAAAGTTTGATGTGTTTCGAAAATCTAGCGCCTAATTTCAAATGTGGCCAAGCTGATTTTTTTAATCTACCCTCATCCAAATCAAAATAAAAGAAACATTGACCCACCTGTATGCTGTGGATACTTGTAACGGAGAAGCATTTGAATATCCACCAACTCTTATAGGAACTGCAAACTCGGCTTCAAACACAGGCAATACACCCAATTTTCCAGGGAAAACAAAATCAAACAACGACCATAACTCACTCAGTTTGTTCTGAATAGGTGCACCAGTCATTATTATGCGGTGTACAGTTTGTAGCTGCTTGCAAGCTAGGGTAACTTCTGCGTTTGGATTCCTAATTTTATGCCCTTCATCAAGAACTGCATAACCCCATTCAATATTAAGCAACTGGTCTCCCAATATCCTTAGTTGCTCATAGGTGGTGATGAGTAATCCAGATTCTGATCTCATGACACGATTTATCAGGGTTTCCCATTTTCTTGTATTTTTAGATGGTACACTTTTCTCATAATCATTGTCGCTTGAACTATTGCTTTCAGAGTCTGTTCCATCGGATTCAGCTCGCTTCTTTTTAGAAGCCAGATCCTGAGCAGAATCGTGTAAAAGTTCAACATGGAATTTAGGATACCACTTTTTTGCTTCCCTTTTCCATTGTCGCAGGAGTGTAACAGGACAGACAATAATGCTGGGTTTGTAGATGCCACTAAAATGCAAGGCACCCAGAAATGACAATACTTGTATAGTTTTACCAAGACCCATCTCATCACCAATAATTCCACCAGCTCTTTGGCAGTGCAACTCCCACATCCATTGAACACCAACCTTTTGATAGTCAAACAGAGCTTCAAATATGTTATCAGGGATTTTCAGCCCACCTTCTAATGTTACATACGAAGATTCATGTTCAGAAAGTTCAACATCATTCACTTCTTCTAAACTTTCACAATTGGAATTGTCTAAGCAACCATTAGCATTTTCTGCAATAAATTTGATTAACTGAAATTAATTGGAATATGAACATAAACTGAAATGTGATAATAATACTACAGCAAGCAAAGCAGTCTAGAGGAATGGCATGAACTGACACCAGTGTATGACGGATCATAAGCCAACCTTCTCCATCAGTGACAGACGGCTAATACATATCTTTCAATTCATCATCATTGGCTATCAACATGCAAATTACCGACTTGCATATTACTCATAAAAAAAAAATATGAAACTGACATTTTAACGTTGCATGCAAATTAGACTTCCAACAATAAAAACAAAGAATCATTATAAAGGAGGACATATGTCCAGATAAACAAACATCGATAACACACAAAAGATATTTATGTGAACCCTTGCATTTTTAAATTATATAATAAAGGCATTGTTAAGTTTCAGATAAAAAATATCAGAATTGGCTCCTCTTAAGAATCCAGATATACCATTTGGACTGCCAATTTATTACTTGCTAGGAAGCCTATTGGAGTTATAGGAATGCAGAACACCCACTACCTCAATTATTCATATTCTATTACTATTCTCCTTTGCCCCAGATAAATAAGAACATGACATACCACTTTCACCCAGTTGTCTATCCTCAGAAGAAACACGCTTGGTCCATTTCCTACCAGGCCCAGGTCGCTTCTTTTTCCTTTTTGAATCTGCATTCAGATCCCCCTCATTGTCGTCTAGAGGTGTGGGTAATTGCATTGGTTTCTTGAGCCTGCGAAAAGGAATGGTGGGTGCATCAAGCTTTGGTACCTCTTCAGGCCTAAGCAGCTTGGAGGTTGGGCGAGCTTTTGCTGCCTGAGAAAATGATCTGGCAGCTCTTTCAACACTGGAATAAGCAAGATCGTTGGTATTTTCTTGCTCAACTGCATTACGATTAGTTGATGCTTCGGGTTGTTGAATGCCGCGCTCAAACCCCTTCAACTTATGAAAAGGGGTGAACATTCCTTTTCTAACCAATTCATCCCTTTCCTGAAAAACAAGCAGAGTAAATTAGTAGTTCTTCTATTTAGAACCACTGACTACATCCTTTAAAGTTAAAATTTGATTCTTTCCTAGCACAAAATGCCATCCAATATATTATTGATAATATGAGTTTAATTTCTATGCACTTTCAGTGTAAAAAGTTTTACACATTTAGTCCATCAAAATTCAGAACCAACCACGTGGGTGACTTTAGAAGTGGACGATGCAAGTGTACGGTTATGATTAACCGACAGTCTTTACAGTGTTAGTGCATATGAATTGAATCCTAACAATTCTAACATTATTTTAGAACACGAAAATAGGATTAAAACCTGCAATAGTGGTTAACGATAACAAGTATTTAAGTAACTCACAGTTTCGACAAATCCAGCGGAGGCTGCATCGAGAACAGCATCAAAATCATCATCATCATCAAATGAGACCGTCTTAAACCGCTTTGCAGGTCTTTTACTTAATTTCTTATCATCTATAAGCTTCTTCTTTGGTTTTCTATCCTCCTTAACTAATCTAAAGATAACTTTTTTACTCTCGGTACTTTTCAAATCACCGTCCTTAGACAAACTTTTAAGCTCTTTCTCCAATTGAGCCTTCGTTTTCTTCAAACTTCTTAACCTATCGGCAGCAAGAACACGCCGAAGTTTCGAACCACCACCCTCATCAATCCCTTCCTCCAAATTCTCATTCTCCTCACATTCTTCACTGTTAACAACATCTCTGGGCCTTTCAATTGTCGAAGAAACTGCACCGATTTCAAATTCTATCGCTCTCAACTTCTGATGAAGTTCAGCTTTAGCTTTCGATAAAGGATCAACGTTTTCAGGTAAACGTTCACATTCATTTTCATCATTATTCCCTTTATCTTCAGTAACATTCACTGAATCATTCCTAGCCTACAAAAATCAACACACTCATAATTTAAACTTTGAAGTAAACAAAACAACATTAATTTGAATTTCAACAATTAATTTAAGTGAAGTTGAAGATAAAAAAATAACCTTATCGAAAATGTGGCGTTCGATGTCTTCGGGATTGGCGGATTGAACGCCTAAAGTAGAGAGCAAAATTCGATCCTGTTCTTCTTCCATTGAATTGTTTATTGTTACATAAATTAGTTACGGTGGTTATTATCGAACAGAGAAACCTTCTTTCCTTTGAACTGAGTTAGGTTTGAATAGAGCTCAATCGCATTGGATTTTCAATTCAAAGGAAAACAAGGTTTTTCGGTTCCTAGTTTCCCAGAGAAGAGAGGGTTCTGGGTAATGCTACGTCGTTCCGTCGTAATGCTGAACCCTTGAATTTTTTCTTCTTCAAAACGATACTTGCCCTTTGTAAATTCCGAAATAAAATTATTTTTTATGTAAGGGAATTCCGAGATAAAATTATAGAAATATATATTTGTTTTTTTTTTTAAGAAGAAATATTTTTATTTTTTTTATAAGGCACAAAAAACACTAAAAAGTCATGATTCTGGACCTGAACTCATTTACACAAGAGAGTTACACCGAAGCCAAACTAAGGCAAAACAAACTGAAGCAAATTAGAATTCTAGTCTATAAGAGCAACTATGATAATTTCACTCTTCCTGCAAGCTGCAACGTTATTAGTTTTGATAATAGAGTTAGAGAACTTCCCTTTATCAGACCCCAACACCTTCCCTTAAGAAGAAATATATATTTGTTATAAGTTTATAAAATTAGGTTAAAAAATATTTTGGTCTTCTCTTTAAAGAAAAAAAAAATTGGTCTTTGTATATATTTTTTCTTGTTTTGAGAGGAAATTTTACTAAAATTTTAAATTTTGCTTTTAATCTTTTCAAAAAAAAATTGCTTTTAATCTCATTAAAATATTTCTTCAATTTAGGTATCAGAATACTTTCTATCACCACTTTTGATCTTTAAATTTAAGCTAGACAATATATATGTTTTATATTTTTGAATGAATTTTGTTTAGCAAAAATTAGAATATTATAAAAATCTTTTCTAAAAAAATCAAAACTTTAAAAAATACATGTGACTTAACTTAAAATCAGTGATGTAAAATATTTAGAGGACTTAAAATTGAAAAAAAGGACAAAACAAAATTTGAAAATTTCCATAATGACCAAAATCATATCTAACCCTATAAAATTTTCATGTAAATGTAATAAATTTTTGTATAATTACCTATTAAACTCCATGTTATGAAAGTTCATGTGAATATATTATAATAGTAATCAACCATCATTTTTAAAAAGACCTTGAAATAAAATTTTCATCCTAAGAAAAGTATTTATAGGAACCAACATAGTAAAGTTAAAACAAACACCCCAAAAAGTTTATTTTAGATCACCTCTCAAAAAATTGAGATATTCATAATTTTTCAAACGGTAATCAGAAACGTGTAATCAGAAACGTGGGTGGATACCACTTACAAGTTTATTTATATGGCTAATGCATATTGATTTTTGATAACTTACCCATAATTCTTTAAAGAGTATTTTAAACATCACAAACAATTTTAATTTTTTTAGAGAATAGAATACGCAAATTTTAATACGTTATTACTCTATATGTTTTAAGGATATTTGTTAACATTTTTTTAATTTCTTTCTTTGTTGCAATATAAATTTGAAGTTTTTTTTTACAATAGAATATATTAAAATAGTGCACTTACATTGTATATGATCATGTTTTCCATTAATTAATACGGAAGCGGTGGAGGGAGCGACGTGGATTGTGATTTATTCACAGGTTCCATTTACACCAACCAGACACTAACGTGTTCGTTTTGTATCGGCGCGAAACTCCAACTGGAACAACTTAAAAACCAGATTCCATCTCAATCATCTTCATCTCCATTTACACATCACAATGGCAATAGAACAAAAACAACAAGACAATGAAGATTCCTCAAGCGGAATCAGAGTCCAAGGAATGCAATTCTCCTACAACGACATCCAACAACAACAACCACCGCTCTTCGTCGATTTCAACCTCCAAGTTTCTCCCGGATCCAGATGCCTCCTCGTCGGTGCTAACGGATCCGGTAAAACTACTTTGTTGAAGATTCTGGCTGGGAAGCATATGGTTGGAGGAAAAGACGTTGTCCGTGTTTTGAATTGTTCTGCTTTTCATGATACGCAGCTTGTTTGTAGTGGTGATCTTGCTTATTTGGGTGGATCTTGGAGTAAAAACGTTGGTTGCGCTGTGAGTATTCTATTCTATTTTATTCTCATTTTTAATGTTGTTTGGATGTTAGGTTTTGCTTTTTTCACAATTGCTCCGTTAATAAATTATCTGATTCGGAGATAAATTTGATTCATAATTTTGTGTGGTGTGGTTAAAAATGAAATGCTGGTGATTTGTTGTTGCGATTTTTCTTATTTCAATACTCAGCATTTGCTTAAATTTTGATTACCTACTGTAATCAATTGGTGATTGTGAGGATGCATTTCTTATATTTTGGCAAGCTTAATTAAGCAAGCGTTTTAACAGTATATCATAAGTAGTTCTTATAGCTCTGTTTGGTCAAAAATAGCAAATAGCTGATAAGCTAACTTATGGCGGATAAGCTAGCTGATTGAATTTATAGGGTTAGGTAAAAGTAGCAGTTGAACTAGCTTATAAATATGAAAAGTAAAATTTAGATAAAACATGATAAGCTATAAGCTACTTGCATTAGCTTATCCAAAAACGCCATAAGCTATACGCTCGTGAGAATGTGACGGTTACCAAACAAGTCTTTTTTAATCAAATGAGCTTATAAGACGTAAGCTATAAGCTATAGATTCAAAAACGTGTCTTGCCAAATGGACTCTATGTATAACTTATTTCTATAACAAATAGATAAAATACTCATAATTGTTTTCATGTAACAATTAGTAGCTATCTTTGAAATTTATGGAAAAAAGCTGAAATAATTTTTGCACATGCCATAATAAAGCTGAAATTTATGTCATGATATAAACTCAAAAATAAGTTATAACCCAAGCAGGCTCTATATGTATTTGGACCATGCTTGCACGCTTTAGGACTTCTTGTATGTTGGGCTTGTAACTAATGTTTCAACTCCAACCTGGACTGCACTTAGTGCGTGAGGCTTTAAGCTCTGATAATACGTTGGGAGAAAGAGCTAGTATTTTTTGCTGTGCTAATGCTTTTTTTATCTTGTTTCCCTTGACCCTGCTTCTATTCCTTCTTAATGGAAGTTTTTACTGATATAATCTTAGTTTTGAGGATAGGTTTTTCTTACTGAATCTTCTATCATATGACTTACCTATTACTAATACAGTAATACCTATGTAAATTGTAACTCTTCCAAAAGTAGGGTGGTTTTCAAACTCTTAAGACAAGGTCTTCTGCAGCGTCGGTGAATATTAGGACTTTGTATTTACTTTGAATTGATTATGTTGTCCTCACTTTGTAGGAACATTTAAGACAAACATTTTGGTTTTTGGTAAATTTTACGAGACTGAATGTGGGAATCATGTTTCTATTGTAGTACAGAGGCACAGCCCTTTGTGTTCTCTTAGCCTGAACTATAGATTGATTTCCTTTAAACTTTGTTTTCTTTTTGTACATGAGCCACACATGTATTGTCAACCTGGTCATAATGTACGCTTTGGACCCAGCAAGAGCTTGACGATCATAAAACATAGTGGCCCACTTCGGATTCTTAGATCTCTAGTAGTTTTCTTTTGACACAACATTTATTTTACTGATGTTTCTTCATCTAACTTCGCTAAGATTTTGGGTTAGTGGAATTAAGAATTGAGCTTAAAACTGCACCCTGACCCCTCCTGCTAACCTGTGCTGCCTTTGCTTTGATCAATTCCATTTCAAATATTAATGTTGCTGCTGTTATCCAGGGAGACATTCCACTGCAGGGAGACTTCTCTGCTGAACATATGATATTCGGTGGTGGGTTTTCGAACATGATTTTCTTTGTTATCAAATGTGACTGCATCTCTATTTTTCAATTTATAATTATCATGAGAGAAACTAGTCAGACCATATCATGGAGTCCTTCAATAAAACCCTATTAAGGACGGTTTTATTAAAAAAAAAGAACACTGAAATCATGTTATATTTTCAAGCGTTGCATGCAGGTTCCATGTAATGTTTGGCTATCTAAACACAATGGCTCTTTAGCCTTGATCTATAGAAAAACTAAGACGTTCTTCTGCTTTTGACAGTCGAAGGCGTTGATCCTGACAGGAGAAACAAGTTGATTGAGCTGCTTGATATAGATCTGCAGTGGCGAATGCATAAGGTATCCGATGGGCAGCGGCGTCGAGTGCAAATCTGTTTGGGTCTTCTTCATCCTTATAAGGTATCATGGCCACATTTTCTCGAAATAAAAGATCCGTCTTAAATCTGAAATCTAGTAATTCATTTGTGTCTTTTGAATTACACACACACTTCAAGAGCAACTCTTGCCAAATTAACTTTTTTTTTGTTACATAAAGTTACTATTTTTAAAAACTCACAATATACATTAAGTTTTATTAATCCAATAGCTGAATATTGTGATATTATCTTAATGATCATACACATTAAGTTTTAGATGAAATTGAACATTTGTAGTTCTGTAATATTGTAGTCCACATTTATTTGTAGTTTAAAATACATATTATGCAGTAAATTGATATTTTGCTGAAGTATCAAATGATTTTAAAATTTTATGAAAATTTGTAGACTGAGATCTACTTAAAAAGAACTTTTAGCTTGATGGCTAGATTGTTAATGTTTTACGTATACAAAAAGCTATTAAATACAGTAATTTCAACAAGGATTACTCCTGGAGTAAGCTGATGCTCAATATGATATCTAATAATGTGTTAATGTTTTTTGATTTTATGTGTGTGACAATGTTTATGTATTTAATGCAGCAGTTCAAAATCGATCAATCTAAAATTGTTATGTAACCCTTGATTGGCATTTCAGGTTCTCTTGCTTGATGAGGTAACAGTTGACCTGGATGTTGTTACTCGAATGGATTTATTGGAATTCTTCAAGGAAGAATGTGAGCAGGTATTCACCAGCTCTATATATTTGTATGCTGAAACACAATATAAATTTGAGGAAACTGCAACGAGGATGTCCCCAATGCAAAACAGGAGGATAGCTGATCCTTGTTGGAAATAGTATAAAAGCAACACCTAAGCTTTTTTTCCATCTCGTGGGGTTGGTTACAGGAATTAGACAATACCAAAATCTGCTCATGAATCCTAACAAAAAAAGACAATTTAAAAAAATAGACTAACAAGTTCGATCTTTAGTTTCTACAAGAGACAAAGAATATACTGTATATTGTCCCCATATGTTTATTAGAGTATTCATGGAAACTACGATGTCGGAACAGATTATTATCACTTAGGAGATGATGAGCCCATCTTGCTAAGAACTGAAACTTGGGTTTGGAAACAATAATTATTTTCTTATGTTTCCTTTTTTGCAGAGAGAAGCTACAATTGTATATGCAACTCACATTTTTGATGGACTGGAGACATGGGCAACTCATTTGGCATATATACAAGAAGGAGAATTGAGGAGAGCAGAAAAAATATCAGATGTTAATGAGTTGAAGTCTTCAATTAATCTGCTGTCTGTTGTCGAATCCTGGCTTCGTGCTGAAACAAAGCTTGAAAAGAAGAAACCCGTTCAGAATACATCTAATGCTCAAGGGAATTCTTTTACTAGCTCTCCATTCTCTTCATCATCCAGACATATGGCATACTATCGATAGTCTCTATCAACACCAATTGCAGATGAAAGTAATTTGAGAGACGAAAATATGTACTGTAAGAATTAATTCTCATTCCATATATGATTGATTATACAACACCAAATAAAAATTTAGCTAGGTTTTGCATCTGTTTTCATCATGATTAAATCCGTGATCTTCCCTTATTTATAGCTATGTCATCCCCTTCAAGCTCCAACTTAACAGTTTTTAGTAGTTTTCTTTTTGGTATCTCTTTATTATGTATTTTTCTGCACTCGATATATATTTATTCAAGTATGCTTAAATCATGGCTTTATAATTCTGATTAGGAAAATATGGAAGTTCAGGAGAGTAACTTGTAAACTAGAAAGCTTGTAGGGTGAAATCTTCCATATATTCTTGTGCGATTACCTATTTCATTCTATTCCTATAATGGTTAAATAAAAATACAAACATCTTATGTGTCCTCATGTTGTCTGTATCTTTCACTTGCTCTTTAATTTTTATAACTTGCAAATTTAAAAAATGCAAACAAAAATCAAAGAAGAGCTACAGGTAGCACACAATTTTTTTAAATGTCCAAGAATCATTTCTCATCTAATATAACATGTAAGCTACATTTATAATCATGTTATTGAAAAATAGAGCTGTGTAAGTAATGTTTGTACGCCCTTTGGATGTTTTGGAAAATGCGATTAAAGATTACTTTCTGAAATGATAAAATGTTGGTTGGAATTTTGTTAACGGGTTAATTTTTATTTTATTTTTGTTAGCGGATGAGTTGAACTCATGACCTCATAATTGCTCAATATTCCTCCGGCATACCAC
>Ga0315915_1010130_pt1 | contig 10538 bp, 7 predicted proteins | sample MpolbnodulesMG_FD_207738 | JGI IMG/M metagenome (GOLD analysis project Ga0315915, IMG submission 207738) | Medicago polymorpha root nodule microbial communities from Los Angeles, California, United States - branched nodules | ecosystem: Host-associated > Plants > Roots > Nodule | place: USA... | reverse complement strand
ATATATATATTAATAGAGTCGAAAAATCATGACATAGCTAGAATATTGTAACCAATTAATTAGAATTTTTATATCATTGATCCCACCTACATCCAAGATCGATCAACAAATCAGTTGTTGAGAATAAAATTTATTAACTTTTTACTTACATTTTATGCCTTTTCATCTTGTTCTTACTTTATGATACATAAATAGTTGGTATATTTTCTGAATAAAGGGGTGAAGGCAGGCTCACAGACACAACAGTGAGGTTTTATAAATAATGAAGATATGAATAAAATAAATAATTAATTAAATTATAAAACTCGTTTATTACAAAGCCACATACGTCAATATCATTTTGAAGGGAAAAAACCTTCCTTTACATAGCTCGGTCATCTATATATTATTCCCCTACCTGAAAATAAAAGTATAAATCATACATCATGATGTCCATATAGATATTCAAAATCCAATGTATATGTTAAATAAACCAAGATTTAATCTCCATACTAAGAGTAAAACCACAATGATTACTAAATTAATTCTTCGTTGTCTTCAATCTTCATACTTGTTAGGCTTGATTTAATCAACGATAAAATTTAGAATAATAATAAAAGATAGGAGACTATTATCCACTATTAAACGCGAAAAAAACTAAACGCAAAAAAGTTTATTCTAAAATATGCAATAGATGAGATGAAAAATATGCCACAACACAACCAATGTAACTATTGTGTGCTTGAAGAACCTTACCTTATCTTTGAAACATAAAGCTATAAAACCATACCAAGGACTTCATTTGTGTTTTTGCTTGTTGAGTTGGTTCGTATAGAGGATTAACACAACCATGTGAGAAGGGATGAGAGAAAGAGTCAATATATAAATGGAACAAAATATTTGGTTTTCAACTGGTTAAAGTTAAATAAATATGTGAACTCCTAAAAAAAAAGTGAATTGAAAAGGTGCTCTAAATCATAGAAAATGGCATGTAATTGAAACATTATTTGCAAATGTAAGGTTTCGATCATGAATACAAAGGAAACTTATACTCCCTCCGTCCCAAATTGTATGTCGCTTTAGAGGAAAAAATTTGTCCTAAATTATATGTCGCTTTACAATACCAATGCAACATTAATGTTACTTTTCCTATTATAACCTTAACTATTTATTACTCTCTCTTCTTTCAATTCTTTCATTTATCTTTTCCATATTATTTATTAAGGACAATTTTGTAAAACAACTCATAATATCCCTTTTTCACACAATATTAATTGTATTTCTTAATATGTGTGAAATGCCCAAAACGTCATACAATTTGGGACGGAGGAAGTATAATGCATCAGTTTTTGTTGTAGAATTAATTTGTTCCCTTTATATAATGCATCAGTTTTTGTTTTCATGAATACAAATGTAAGGTTTTAATTAATTACATGAATGGAAACTCTAAACCTTCCATTTGTTTGCAAAGGGAATACAAAGGTGCTCTAAAATATTACTAATGCATTAGTTTTGTTTTAGAATTAATTTGTACCGATATTTAAATAGAGAGTGGCAAGGTTTTTGTTTTAATACAATAGATAATGAAAGTTTGGAGCTTTCTTAGATATGCCACATATGCACAATCCAAGCATTAGAATGAAGCAAGTTTCAAATTCAAAGATATATAGATAATGTGTCTACATTGCAATATGAAATGGATCTATAATTATTTTGTAATTCATTTTAAAGCAGGCACTATCGATAGATCTTGTCTGGATGATTTGACATTCAAGTATCTCAACGAGTCGAAGAGTGGTGACCTCATTAGACCGTTCGTTGAAGAGGAGGTTAAACAGACATTGTGGGATTGTGACAATTTTAAAAGTTTTAATCTTGATGAAATTAATTTTAACTTCATCAAAGATTTGTGAGGAGAAATTAAGTTTTATTTTATGAGGTTCATTTCCTAATTTTCACAAAAATGGTAAATTGGTGAAATGATTAATTGAATTGCACTTTTATTGTTCTGATTCCTAGAGTTGAGAACCCTCAAGACTTATCAAACATCTGTCTAGTTTTGCTGATTGGGTGCATGTACAACGTGTTGACTGAGGTGTTATTCAATGGACATCGAAAGCTAATAAGCAACGTCATTTATGAATCACAGTCCGCTTTCCGTTAAAAGGAGGTAGATTCTGGATGGTACCATTACTACTAATGAACTGGTAGGCAAAACTCACAAGTTAAAAAAGGAATCATTGTTGTTCAAAGTTGATTTTGAAAAAGCCTACGATTCAGTGGATTGACACTATTTGAAGTGGTTATGAGAAAAATAAGTTTTCCTACACTGTGAAGTAAATGGATCATGGATTATGTGAGCACGACAACATCATCAGTTCGTGTCAATGGGAGTCCAACCGATAAATTTAATCTGGAAAGAGGGTTGCGACAAGATGACCATCTATCTCCTTTTATTTTTTTGATAGTCGTTGAACAATTGAACATTATGTTGAATGTTAACATTGAGGCAGACTTGTTCTTCGGTTCTAAAATTGGCTATAATGAAGTTGTTTGTATTTCTCATTTACATTTTAATGTCGAAACTTTGATAATAAGGGAAAATAGTTGGGCTAATATTAGAGCCTTGAAAGTCAACTTCATTCTTTTTGAGATAATTTCAAAGCCGAATCTTGATTTTAACAAAAGTATGTTAGTAAGGGTGAATGTGTTTGAGTCTTGGCTGACATAGGCTTCGATGGTCTTGAATTGTAAAGTTTGTCGCATTCCTTTTTTATATCTCTGTCTTCCGATGGCCGAAGAGCCTCCTCAACTGATTTTTTGGCAACTATCGATTGTAACTACTTTTGAGTTCTAGCATAACACTTCTAGTACATATTTGGACCTCTTTTTGGATTAATATAATTCATTTCGGTTTCTTAAAAAAAATGTCACTACACTACCATCATGGACAAGACAATTATTAACCGACTCAAAGGGATAAAAATCACAGATGAAACTCATTCAAAACATAGGCCAATATGGATCCATTTTTTGGTGTGTTGATGTTCAATTTATTTTTTTTACTTCCAGAAATCTCGTGACTACTTGATAATTGATTGACTTAATTGCAGTTTTGATCTTCTGTTTTAGGTGAGACATGAACTTAGTCACTCTATTTCTATATATGAGAATTTAGTCTCTTTGTTTAATAATTTTAATGATTTTTTCTTATACAACTCAATTTGAATCATAATTTTCATGAAGTGACATATTCATTAATGATGTAGAATCACATTTGTTGATTTAGACCAAAGTCAATGAAGAAAGAATTTATATTTGATAAATTAAAATGAAAAGAAAAATATTGTAATAGGGTTTATGGACCAAATTACCATCAAATATAACTCCTCGTATAAGCCGTAAACTAAGTTGCAGGAAAAATCATCAAACCTGTGAAACATTAAGATTGAGATCCTAGACTTAGAAAAGTTAGGGGAACTAAATTACAATTTTGGTTAAAACATGACCGAATGTGCATTTAAGCATAATTAATTTGTTCCTTTCCTTTTGGAATTGTTATATTGTATTATTTGATATCATATGATATTGATTGTTCATCGACTGGGTCAGAGTGATGTAGGAGTATTGATTCTTAAGGTCATGTTACCTATGGTGGATAACCTAGTTAGATGTGAATTTTTTATTAGAAATTTGCCTTTCAGTGTTGCTCAACATCGTAAGAAGGAGGTGGCCCAACATGTTTTTTTATTGTCCACGTTTTCTGTCAATTTAGGTTTCCAAACTCATATTGGCTACACAATAGTCATGTTTTTCATCATTCAAACTTACTCGATGCTCATCAATTTACAATTTGTTGTAAGAAGATATAGTGCATCAGGATTGTTTAAACGACATTTGGTTAGTAGTTATTTGATGAGTGGTTATAGGTGTACACCCCCATGTGGAAACCCCTCATTGTACACCTCTTATATGGCATTTTTTATTCATTATATTAGAGGCAATTTTGTCCAACTACGAAAAATGAGGGGCAATTCAGTAACATACACAGACAAGTCATTTCTCTCTTCTTCTCTTCTCACTGACATCTCCTATCTGCCACCGACCACCGGCACATTTCCGACAACAACAACCACTCTTCCATCCGAACATTTTCCTCACCGTTTTTGGCGTCAAACACTCAGATCTACGCCGTCATCCCAACTCCGACATCAAAAAGCTCAGATCCGGCATCAACCACTCTCCCTACCACCGACACCTAATACTCAGATCGGCGCCACTACCCCCAACACCGGCGCCAAAACACGACCCATCATTATCATCATCCCCCGTCAAAGAAAAAAGGGCAGAGAGGGTGATACTCTAGCGAAGACGAGGCAGTAGGCGGTGGAGGGTGAACGGAGAAAAGAGAGATCTTTGAGTGTGTGTGTGTGTGTGTGTGTGTGTGAGAGAGAGAGCGAGAGAGAGAGAGAGAGAGAGAGCGAGAGAGAGAGAGAGAGAGAGAGTGAGAGAGAGAGAGAGCTGCGAGTGAGGGGGTGGTGGTGAGGGAGGAAGAAGGTGTGGTGTTGGCTGGGGAAGGAGAAAGAGAGAGAGAAAGATAACCAATTTTCTGTTTTTTATTTTCTTTTAATTTTATTGTATGGTTGGAATGAGACAAAAGAAAATTGCCACGTAGAAGTGTGTATGGGTGTATGGTTTAAAAGTCTGTCCATGAATCTTTTTCCTTATTTGGTAGATATGAAAACTTAGATATAATGTGATCTTACACGAGAATTGTGATGTTTGTCTATTTTCGGGATAAGATTAAACTATTAACTTGTGATTGGTTCAAATAAAGGAAAATGTTAGGGCACAAGTTAATAAGTCAAAAGTGAAAATAATTTGTTTTAATTAATACATTTGAATTTAATTTTGTCACTTTTGATTAATTGAATGTACGAAATTTAAGAGAACATTTATACTTTTAGATTGCTTAACATGTGCCCTTAAGGCACAAGTTAGCATGACCCTTAAGGGTCCATTTGGTTCGAGAGTTTTGGAGGAGAGGGGAGAGGAGGGGAGTGGAGATTTTCAATTTGAAGTGTTTGGTTCAATTTTTAAAAGGGAATGGGAGGGGAGCAAATTTTATTGCACTGCCATTTATAGTTGACTATACTTTGTCCTCTGTTGACTTTGGTAAGACTCTTGTGTTGATTTTTTTCCCCGGGTAACTTGCTTTCTTCAAACGTCTTGTGCTAGGATGTCAATGTTGTATTTATTTTGGCTTTTTAAAAAAACAAAGTCTTCCACTAAACTTGATTTTGAGTTGAAAGTCTACATGGTATTATTTTTATTTTGTACTATATACTTTCTTTTGCAATGTATTTTTGGGATTTATAAATCAAATTTTCTTTTTTTAAAATGGAGTATAAATTTTTTGGGTTAAATATATTTTTGCTCTTTCTAAATATATTACTTTTATTTTAGTCCTAAAAATGTACTTAAATCCCTTTAATTTTTTGTTTCCGATTTTAATCCACGTTTTTTTTACAAGAGTTCATATTACATGTTTCAAGTGACTTTTTTTATGAGATGTCATTTGACAAGCTTTACAAAAGTTTCTTTCTACATATGCTTATTATCTATAACTTCGTTATTTAATGGATCTATAACTTCATAACCCACTTGAGTTGACTTGATAATATTGGCCTGGGACCTGTGAGTGTGCTCCTCCTCGAGGTCTCAGGTTCGATTCTCTCCGGTGTCAACTTAGGTGGGCTAATTCAGTTTCTTCAAAAAAATGGATCTATAACTTCAAAGTAAACATTAAATTGTTAAATTAAAGATTAAACAATTGAGTTAATAATATTTTAAAGTCTTCACAATGATAGATTATAACATTTTAAAGATTAAATAGACAATTATGTAAAAAAAAGAAGTAAATTGGAATATGCAACACAAACTTTTGCAAGAAAATAGGGATTAAATTTGAAACATAAAATTTAGAGGGGCTAAAATTTAAATGAAATTTTTAAAGAGACGAAAATAAAGTTGGTACATTTAGATGAACCAAAAACACATTTAGCCTAACTTTTTTACTAAATGCATAATTTTGTTTTGAAAACTTCAATTTCTGATCGATACCTATTCACGTAAACACTACAAGGCAATGTTAAAAATAACATAAAAAACATGGTGAAGATTAAATTGAAGTTTTTGGTCGACGGGTGTAGAAGAAACTTTTGCACATAAATACAAGGCAATGTTAGTAGACCCGCCCAATATTATTACATGCTCATCTATTTGGGCCATCATTTGTACAGAAGTAGGAAAATTGCTTTTCTGACATTCATATCTTCACAATGATACATAGAAATTACCAAAAAAACTTCAGTGGTGGTTAACTACCGTCGGGCTAACCGGCAGTAGTTAACTGCCGCTGGTGTCAGCGGTAGTTAATTGTCGTTGTTTTTGTAACATATTCAAGTCAGAACCCAGCTTCCAGCCACTCTTTCATGTCTCTATCTCTCTAAAAATTAGGGGTGTAACGGTTCGGTTTGGATTGGTTTTCAGTAAAAAAAAAAGTCCGAACCAATGAAACCTTCATCGGTTTGGATTAGTTCGGTTTTCACTGTTTTTCAAAAAAGAAACCGAACCAAACTAATCGGTTTGGATTAGTTCGGTTGATCGGTAAATTAAATAATACAATTAAAAAAAATTCATATTCTCACAAAATATTTCATAGAATTTTGTATAATTTTATTTCATATTAGTAAAATAAGGAGTGTGGTTATCATCAGATTGGTTCATCGGTTTCACGGATCTCGAAATGAAAAACCATGACCCAAACCAAACTAGATCGATTTCGATTGGTTCGGATCGGTTTGAAACCGATCCAAACAAGGTCGAATAATTTTTTGGATTGGTTCGGTTTGGACTTTCGGTTTCGTTGGTTTTGTCCAAACCACTTACACCCCTACTAAAAATTTCAATTTTCACACTCTCTCTCTCTAAAAAGAAACTCTACCAAATCATCCAAAAAAAATTCCACTAAATCACAATTAAGTTATCACTTATGTTATTGTCATAAATTTTAATTAGTATATATGTCTATAATTTTAGTTGTAGTTTAATTTTTAAATTTTGATTTTTTTTAATATAGTTATGTTGTAGATCTGAAATGCTATTAACAAATATTATGAATACTTGTTATAATGGAGTTACATTGCTTAAATTTATATTTTTTTTGAATTTTATAAATTTTTTAGGGTTTATTTAGGATTTTTAGGGTTTATGTAAAATTTTCACTACAAGTGTTTGATGAAATGTTTGAATGAGTTTTTCATTGATTATTTTTAATTTCTTATTATGTAGATTTGAAACAATGGCCGGGTGGATCGACGTTCATGCACAATTCAACGGCGGAGAACCTCAGAGGTTGAAGGTTCAATGCCTTGGTGTAACGTTAAGAGGTCTCAAGGATGAACTGAATGAATTCAACCAAGGGGTCAACCCCGGAGACACAAGGAGGGTGGAATACGTTCGGTATAAATGTCCAACGCTCGAAGAGGGGAGAGTATCATTCAGTTGGGTGGAATTAACAAACGACGAAAACGTGACGAGCATGTTTTGGGAGCACAACATGTTCCAGTGGATCGATATGCGGGTAACGTTGCAGAGATCAACTAAAGATATTATCAACAGTCTGATTCCGCCAGAAGATCATGATTAGGTAGGGAATGCACCTTCCAACTACAACAATTGTCTTCCTTTGAATGAGGTAATTCAAACTTGTTAAACGATATGACTCAAACATTTGACCGACATTTCTATTGTTCCATTCAAAAGATCAAATTCTTGTTAGGTCAGTTTATATGAAGGTATTGAAGTGTCAAGGAATGAACCTCATTTTTTTGACACTTGAATACCGTCATCTAAACCAATCCTAACAAAAATTTAATCTTTTGAATGGAACTATAGAAATGTAAGACGAACGCTTGAGTCGTGCTATTTAGCAAGTTTGAATTTACCCCATTCAAGGGTAAGACAATTGTTGTAGTTGGAAGGTACATTCCCGAATGTAATGTAATGACTCGTCTATATAAGTTAGGAACATGTATTATTGAGAATCAGCTATATAAGTTATGATATCGAATTCCTTCGTATAAGATTTAATTAGTCTTTATTAGAATACACAATTTTTATTCGAATTCACGTTAGATTTAATCATTTTTTATTTGAATACGCAATTTTTAATCGAAATTATTCAAAACACGATTTTTATTCAAAATACCATAATGTCAAGCAAAATGTTCGCGACATATAAAAAAAACATAAAAAAAGATCCAAACACAATTAGGCATTAGAAGCCATTACATTCATTCATCTTCCTCGTCACACAAGTCAATTAGCTTGCCCGCTATAGTCCCTGGGGCACCTGCTTTTGGTTGAGGACCAAAATAACATGTCCTCCCGCTCCTTCTCAACCTTGACTGATTGTACACCAGCACCTTCGAATCCTTCTTTTTTACGGAACCATCACATGTGATTCCGTGCCAAGTCATAGGTGGTTTTTCTTTCTTCTTGTCATCACCCTCCTTTTTGTTCAACTCAACGATTCCCTGATTCTGAGACATATCTACATAAACAAATTGGCGATCAAAACCTAAGCTAATTGTAACGATTCTACAATAATTCATAAATAATTAAACTAATCCTAAAAATTATACCATTAACAATTCTATCACAAATTCATAACAACAAAAATTCATAACAAACCTGAACTAATCGTAACGATTATACAACAATTCATCATAACCTAAACTAATTCTAAAAATTCTACCATAATTTCCTAACAATTCTACAACAATATGTCAATCTTATTTGAAATATCCATTAAACCTAAACCTAAACAATTCTAACAACAATTCTAACCTAAACCTAAATTATCATAAAATCAAAACCTAAACCAATCAATTCTAACAACCTAGACTACCATAACATCATAAAATTAATAAAACCTCTATACTCGCAATTTAACAAAAAAAAAACTAACAAATCAATCACAAAATAGCAATGCAATAAGATTCAAAAAACTTACTTGATTTTGTGCTTGAAATTGGCTTGGAATGACTTATGCTTTATGAAATTCGCACCTATGGAAGCAAAAAACGCAACAATGGAGTTTTGGAAACTTTTATCAATGTTCTGTCCTTACAACAGAACGCGCCAGCAGTTAACTACCGCTGGTACCAGCGACAGTTAACTGTTGCCGGTTAGTCCAACGGTAGTTAACTACCGCTGGGGGCTTTTGGGTAGTTTTCTTGTGCCATTGTAAAGTTATGAATGTCAGAAAAGCAATTTTCCAGAAGTAGACAATCATTCTGTTTTTTTTTAAGATCATCGTTGTTTTCACTTCAGTTTTTGTTTAAAAACACATGGAAATTACATATTTATGTTTTACGGTAGCTAGCTACCGTTCAAGAACAAATAAAACGAAGGAAGTCGAATGGTAGTTGGTTACCGTTGGGGTCTAATGTGTAATCTCTGTGGTTTCAAGCAAAAAATGAAGCAGAAACAACAATTTTCAATTTTAAATGTATGAGACTTGGTCACGCTATAATAATTTAAGGGTGAATTTCAGGATGAAAGTACAATTAAGTCCCTCATCGATGAATCATAGAAAATAAACCGTCAGATTTAATCAACGCTTCTGATTCATAAAAGATAAAAGTAAACACAATCTTGTGACAAAATCCAGCGGATATATTTTTCTTTCTGTTTGAATTTTCACCATAAAATCCACCATATTTAAGATATTAAAACTATTTTTTTACATATTAATCGCTCCATGCCTTAATAAATGAATATTTTGACCACGTATATTAAAACAGTGTATAAATAAATGAGAGACAAAGTGATGTTTTTATTAAATTATTATTTATCATGTATTGATTTAATCATCGTTACAACGTTACCATACATGCATATTGACGATGATTAATGATGAATGAAATACAATGAAAATAAGGGTAAATTATTGAAAAATAATAATGAATGTTGTATTGATATTATATAAGAGACGAACAATTTGAGACAAACAAGAAGTAAAGAGAACACATAATTTAAGATGGATGCAGTATCAATTAGAATGTAGAAATCAGAAGAAAAAAAACTAATAATTAATACTACCTTGAAAAGCAAAATGGTCATTCATTTTAATTAATACAATTATTTTTACAACTTGGTTACTCATTATGGGACGGAGAAAGTATAAAATTATTACTGTACAATATTTTTTTTATCTTAACCACCCGGTTTCTAGAGGAAGAGGTAAACTCAGGTTCTTCTAATGATTCGTCTTTTGCTAAAACTCATTAGTTACTTATATGAAAATAAGGAGTACAATATTTAATATAGAAGTTAATGTGGCAGAAAGTTTAGTCCACATACGTAATTGTTGGTGTAAGCCCTAGAGGCCAATAGTTTATGTTGAACTTATCTTATGTATCATGACTTTTATTATTGAATAAATATATGGCAATCTTTATTATATTTATAGTAATGTTAATAAAGTCCTT